>JAABUQ010000793.1_pt1 | contig 72802 bp, 67 predicted proteins | sample 5560001 | NCBI WGS metagenome assembly JAABUQ01 (sample SAMN10711888, study PRJNA513371) | rock metagenome | isolation source: Antarctica rocks | place: Antarctica: Victoria Land, Finger Mt nord | collected 2015-12-18 | reverse complement strand
TTGCGGCATCCTGCCTCAGAAACAGGGGCCTTCCAGGGAGCCAGTGCTGAGGGAGCGACACTGAGGCAGGATGCCGCAAGTGCCAGGAACGAGCGGGAGGGGTCTTACACCCGTGCCGTCAGCGTTGAGGGTGTGCGCGACGGGTCTTCAATCCCAAGCTCGCTGTCATCGGTTGTCGTCGCCAGCGGCATGGTGGATGTCTTGTACAAATTAAACGCGAACAGGAACATGCCGATGAGCATAAAGGTCCCGCCGGCAGCGCGGACGTGCCAGAAGGGCTTCATGTCGTTCACGGTTGCGATGAACGGCGTGCTTGGGTTGTTCCACTCCATGCCCTGATTGAAGCCGCCAATCCAGAGCGCCGTGCTGAACAAGATAAACCCGATAAACGATAGCCAGAAATGCCAGTCGGCCATGCCTTCCGAATACAGCGGGCGCTTGTACATACGCGGCAGGGCGTAGTAACAGCCCGCAAACGCATAGAACGTCACAAAGCCGAACATCGCCATGTGCGAATGGCCGATCACCCAGTCTGTGAAGTGCGTCACGGCGTTCAAGGAGCGCAGCGCCTGGAACGAACCCTGCGTTGAGACCAGCAAATAGAAGACGGTGGCTGCGATAATGAACTTCAAGGGGACATTCGAGCGGAGCTGATGCCATTCGCCGCGAATGGTGCCGAAGAAGTTCGTGACCGCCGACAAGACCGGCACAAACAGCAGAAACGAAAAGATCGTTGCCACGGTCTGGAGCCAGTAGGGGATCGGCCCGTAAATCATGTGATGAGCGCCGTTCCAGATATAAATCGCGCCGAGCGACCAGAACCCGATCAGCGACAGCTTATGCGAATACAGCGGCGCGTTCGCGGCTTTCGGCAGGAAGTAGTAGGCAACAGCCAATGCGCCGGGGGTGGCGACCAGACCGACCACGCTATGCCCGTAAAACCAGTTCGTGTTGGCGTCGTTCAGGCCCATAAACGCCGCTGAGTGGATGAGCTGCGAGGGCCAGTTGCCGATGACATACACGAACGGGGTCCACATCAGCATTCCCATGAGATACCAGAGCGCGACATACATCTGCGTATACGTCCGCCGGGCAAACGTCTGAAGCAGGTTCACCATCAGCATAACCCAGCCGCCGAAGATGAAGATTGAGGACAGCACCGGCCACTCTTCGTATTCTTTGCCTTTGGTCATGATCCACGGGTTCACCGAGTCCATCGGGTTCAAGACGCCGAGTATCATAATGAGGACGCCGACTGAGTAGAACAGCGTTGTCGCGATGCCGAGCTTTTCGCTCCACAGCTTCGTGCCGCACAGGCGTGGGACCATGTAGTAAAAGAGGCCCATGAATACCGGCAGCAGCCAGCCGAAGATCATGCCCTGCACATGCACGGGCCGAATGCGCGGCCACGACAGCCAGTTGAACCCATAGAATAGGTCTGGGATGATAAACTTAAACGCGGCGATGACCCCGAAGACGCCGAATAGGACAAGAAACACCACACCGGCCCAAATCGCCCATTTTGCGGCAAGGTCTTCGTGTTCAATCCGCTCGGCCCCACTTTCGGTGGGCCGCATCTTCATAATCTGCTGAACTGCCATAATTGTTTGCTTTCGGAACCTGGCGGACCCCCTAGCCCCCAATAATGGGGGAACATGATGGGGATAGGAAAGATGGCCTCTCCGCTTCCTAACTTCTGGTTCCCCCATTATTGGGGGCTAGGGGGTTTCCTACATCCCCCCGCCCGGCACTCCGGTGCCGGTGGGGACATTCTTCTTCAGCGACTGCGGATTAACCCCCGTGGGCTGGCCCGATTGCGACGGTGGGGCGGTGCTGGTGTCCGCCGCCGGGTTGCCTTCTACCGTCGGCGTAATCGGGGCCGGAGAGTTCGAGACGCTGCCGCCGTGAACGGTCGAGCCGCCGGGTGTTCCCGTCGTTGAATTGCTCGGCGACTTCTTTGCCGACTCGGCGGCGGTGGGCGCGGCAAGCTTGGCGGTTGTCGTGTCCTCGCCGGCGGACGGCGGCATGGTCCAGGTAAGACTTAACGCATAGGCGACGACTTCCTGGATCTGATGCTCGGAGAGGGTGTTTTCCCAGCGCGGCATAGCAGTTCCGTGGACGCCGTAATGCAGTGAGTGGTTGATCCGGTGGTAGTCCAATGTCTCGCGCATAAACGGCGCATCGTGCAGGTTGCGCGGCTTCGGGTTCAGCGACGACGCGTTGACGCCGTTGCCGTCCTGGTTCGGGCCGTGGCAGCCGATGCAGTAGGACTGGTAGATGTTGGAGCCGTTCGAGACCGCCGTCGTCAGCGACTCGCCGCCGAGAAGCGGCACAAGCTGGGTCATATCCGCCAGACGGGCCGATTCCGCGTTGCCGTTCGCGTTCTTGTTGAGATCGGTCTGGATCGCCGCGAGGCTTGTGGCCGAGCCGGAACTCGGCTTGAAGCCGCCGGTCAGGACATGCGGGCCGAGGGCGCCGCCGAAGATCAGGTAAAGGAAACCCCCGATGATGACCAGGGTAAAGGCAACCAGCAGCAGAGGGCTGACCGGCGTATTTTCCAGCTCCTTGACTTCGCCGCCCGCGTAATAATGGAAACCCGATGGGGTTGTCTGGGGCGTCGGCGTTTCCGGGGCATCCGGGTCCTGCTCGCTTTTGTAGCTCTGTGCCATAAATAGTGTCCTTCGCTAAGTCCCCCCCAGCCCCCAATAATGGGGGAGTCAGAGGGGGCATATTCCTCATCCGGTCCCCCCATTATTGGGGGCTAGGGGGTCATCTACTGCGGCTTGTAATCGCTCGGCAGGTCCTGGTCGGGCGAGACGGGGCGGGCGCTGGCATTGGCCGGGCGCAGGGACGTGTCGTACATGGAAAGCGCGGCCCGCTGGGTGTCGGACAGCGGGAAGATCGGCATGATGGACCCCGGCACGAATGCCTGCGGGTTCTTGTAATGCTCCACCAGCCACTTCTGTGAATGACGGGTGCCTTCCCACGAGAGTTCGGGGCCGAAGATGCCGCCGCGACCGAACTTCGGGTCGCCGGTGACGTGCGCTTTGTTCGGGTCGCCGATATAATGGCAGGCGTAGCAGCCGTTCGCGGCGAACAACTGCTTGCCGGCTGACACGCTCGGCACGACATCGGCAGGGCGCGATATATCGTAGGCGGCGATTGTCCCAAAGCGGCTGGCCTGGCTCGACGCATAGTTCTGGCCGGTCTGGGACGCAACAAAGGTCACAAGTGCATCCACATCCGCCTGCCGGGAGCCATCGGCGACATAGCCGTGCTGCTTGAGGCTTGCCGCCACATCTTCATCGTAAGCATCAGAGCCTTCGGTCGTCACCGGCGCGGCCTGCGCTCTCAGGGAGCGCGGGTCCACCGTTTCAACGCCGGCATTCGGATTGCCGACGACGCCGGTGGACGGCAGGTCGGTATTTGTTTTCCGGGCGGCGAAGAAGTAGGGCATGACGCAGCTATCGGTCAGGTAGCGCGGGTCCCAAAGCTGATGCGCGATTTTTGTCGTGCCGCCCGCCACATAGCCTTCATAGGTCAGCTCCGGCCCGATGTTGCCTTTCGAGAAGCCGGCAATCTTGTGGCAGCCGTAGCACGCCTGCGCGGCAAACAGCGACTCGCCGCGAGCGATCGTCGCCATCTGCGGGGCGTCGGCGACATACTTCACCGTCTGCGCCGTCGCCGCATTCTTCGGGTCGGCAAGATACGCGGGCATGTCTTCGGGAGTGACATCCGCACCGTCCAAAATCTTGACGATGCGCTCGGCGGAGAGCGGCTGCTGGTAGGTGACTTTGAATGTCTTGACGCTGTACTGGGCATGGCACTGGGCGCAGGCCGCCTCCATGTACTTCGCGGCGAGGAGCGGTGTCTGCGAATGCTCCGGGGAGCCGTGCGCGGCGTTCTGGATCAGCTCGCGCCCGGTGCCGTAATGGCAGGTGGTGCAGCCGAAGGTCGGGAACGGGTGCTGTTTCAGGTTGATCTTCTGCGTCTGGTAGTCTGAAAGATCGTCCTGGGTCAAGCTCGCCTCGGTCGTGATGCCGTAGGAGAACTTCGCGCCGTGAATGACGCCGAGGTCGCGCGGGCTGTCTCCCGACTCCACGCGGATGCCGGGATGTGCGCCGAGCGTTTTGATCGCGTCCAGCGTCTTGGCGTGAGCCGGGTCATTAAGATAATCAGCAACCCGCGCCGTCGGCACGTCTTTTCCGTCCAGCACTTTGATCAGCTTCTCGGCGGTCATGTTCGGGTCCAAAAGGCCAGCATGGCAGGACTGGCAGCGGTCCACCCGCTGCTGCTGGGTGCCGTCGGCGAGAAGCTGCGGGAACTGAAGCACCGTCACCTGCTTAACTTCCACCGCCGCCTCCTGGGCCGCTTCTCTTGCGGTCGGATCGGCGGCAAGCGTCGCCGCTGCGTTCTTGTACTGCCCCTGCCAGTAGGTAAAGTCCGGCGTGGCGGCGTTTTGGTTGTTCCAAAGGGATTTGTAGCCGGTGACGCCGACCAGCACCAAGAGAACCACGCTCCAAAACGCGAACTTCCCGACCATTGACTTGAAACCGAACATAATAAGCTGTGTTTCCTGCGCGGCGAGCAAGGAAGCCGGGGTTGTGGAAAACCCCGGCAAAGAAGCGTGCTTCGCACGAGAACTCTTTGTCTAAAGGACATCTTCCTGCCGGGGTTTTCCACAACCCCGGTGTCCCTGCTACTGCACTTCCTTCGGCATATTGCCCGGCCAGAACCAGGCCCAGTTCGGACCCCGGAAGTAAGTGCCGATAATAATCAGCACGATCACCGCGACGACATACAAAGTCCAGAGCGTGCAGGCCGTTCGGCGGCTTTTGGCGAACCAGCGCCCGATGCCGCTGTGGTGCCGGTCTACATAGGGAATCGCCATCAGGCCGATCACGACCAGACCCGGAATGCCGAGACCGCCCCAAAATGCATCATATGCAACCAACTCTTGCAGCCCCAAAAAGTACCAGGGCGCTTTCGCGGGGTTCGGCGGCTTCTGCGGATTCGCTTCCAGCTCCAGCGGCGGCGGGGCAAACACGGACAGGGCTAAGATCGCCGCAAAGCAGGCTGCAAACAGCGCGGCTTCCCGGATCAAAAGGTGCGGCCACGACGAAACCATGTCATCGGGTCCCCGGTCAACGCGCGTAGACGACCCTTTGACCAGTTCCATCAGGCCATAGGTCTTGTTCGGGTTGCGCGGAAAGATTTCTTCTTCGCGAATTCGTTTCATAGTTTAGGAACCCACCTCCTTGCTTCGCAGGGGTCCTCCCTGTGAGGGAGGACAAAGAGTAATTACAATCGCCACCCATTTTTGTCTGATGCCTTCTCTTGCTCCTCGTCCTCCCTCACAGGGAGGACCCCTGCGAAGCAAGGAGGTGGGTTACTCCGGCGACTCTTTCGGGCTGGAAATGCCGCCGTCCTTGCGGATGCGCCACATGTGGTAGACAATGAAAATCGTCATGATCACCGGCAAAATCGCGACGTGCAGGACATAAAAGCGGATCAGCGCTTCCTGGCCGACTGTGTCCGCACCGAGAAGTCCCCAGCGGGTGGCCTGGCCGATGTCGGGAACGGGCGGCACAAAGGCCGGATGCGGCAGGGCGTTGAGGTGATCGGAAATCCAGCTTGCTTTGCCCGCGATGCCTGCGCCGACTGTAATGGCCCAGAACGCAAGCTGATCCCAGGGCAGCAGGTAGCCGGTGAAGCCCAAAATCAGTGTCAGCACCATCAAAATGACGCCGATCACCCAGTTGAACTCGCGCGGCGCTTTATACGCGCCGGTGTAGAAGACCCGGCACATGTGGAAGAAGACAACCGCGATCATGGCGTTGGCCGACCAGAAGTGCATCCCGCGTAGAATGCCGCCGAACGAGACCGACGAATGCAGGTCGAGCATCCGGTTGTATGCCTGCTCGGTGGACGGCACATACACGAACATCAGCAGCAGGCCGGAGACGGTCAACAGGAGGAACAGGTACATCGAAAGCAGGCCGAGGCCGAACGTGTAGGTGAACCGCAGGGCGTGCTTTTCAATCTTGGCCGGCTGAATATGCAGCAGGAAGGAGTTGAAGAACGCTTCCGACCGCTCGCGCTCGGTTTTCGGGAACGCTGTCGTGCGGTAGATGGACTTGTAGACGTTGTGGCCCAGAACACGCGGGTTGAGGTTATCCCACACTTCCGGGGCCTGCCGGTAAATGGCTTTCCGCAGCCGGACGACCGGGTTGTCTTTCACCGGGCGGCGTCCATTGCCGGTGCCGTTCGGCGGCGAGGGTTCGGAAGGGCGGAGTTCTTTGACGCTCATAGCAAGGACTTTCTACAGTGTCTAGCAACTGTCGCAACTGGCCGGGGAGAACGGATCACGCAACAACATGGTAGTGGCCGGGATCGGCAAACTTTTTGGATTTGTCTACTTCTAAATCGCCGCTCGGCGTCGGGTGGATGTCAAACCAGAACAGGGACACCAGCGCCGGGCCGTGGGTGACATTGCCCATGTCATCGTACTTTGAGCCGTGGCAGGGGCAGTCATAGCCGGTGGGCGACGCTGCGACCGTGCAGCCGAGATGCTGGCAGACCATCGAGATCGCGCCGATCTGGTTGCCGTGCCGGATAATCGAGACCTTCTGGTCGGCGATGTTCTGCTTCGCCCCGTCCGGGAAGTTTGTCGGCTTGCCGATGGAGAACTTCGACGGCGGTCCGTAGGAGACGTTCGGCCAGAAGAAGCGCCCGAAGACGCCCGCTGCGCCGAGCGATCCGATGCCGACCAGTCCCCAAGTCGTGAGCGAGAGGAAGTTCCGCCGGGTCAGCTCCTGCTTTTCCTGCTCGTAATTAATTGCCATAGTAGTTCTAAAAAGCGCGGCAAAAGAGCGCGGGATTGAAATCCTACGCTGTGGGGCGCAGACGCCTAGTGACCGCCTTCCGCACTGGCGACTCGGAGAGCGCGGACAAAGAGCAGAGCATCTCGTGAGCGGTCTTCGTCCACGCAGGTGGACGCTGGGCGCTTCGCCCCACAGCGTAGGATTACAATCCCGCGCTCTTTCGCTGCAACGCTTGTCCTTCCCGCTAGTCATCTTCTTAATCGTCTTCTTCGTCGCGAAACACAATGTACTTCGCATCTTCGGCATTCTCAAAGACGCCGTTTTTGACGCCCCATAAAAACGCGAGAAGCGCCACCATGCCCATTGTCCCGCCCGCAATCAGCAAAGCCCAAACACTGCTCAATAAACCACTCGCCTTAGCATACAGTGCGCCTCCAAGCCGAAGGCGCCTCAAGAAAAATCTCTAAAGTCTGTTTCGTTACAGTCATTATACAAGTCGCTTTGCCGATTGTCAAGAAAAAACAACCGGCATTGTGAAAATAATCGCAGGTGGGGAACCTGTCAGTCAAAGAGCGTGTTACCGCGCCATGCTTAACCGCCCTGCCGACCGCCGCCGACAAGCGGATGCTCCGCCGCCAAAAGCCCCAGAGGCACCCGCGCACGAAGCGCCGGATCCAAACCGCTGGTTTATCCTCATTGGCCTGGTCATGTCGGTTATCATGGAGGCGCTGGACACGACCATCATCAACGTCGCCCTGCCGCAGATGGGGGGCAATCTGGGCGCAACTCCCAATGAGATCGGCTGGGTCTCGACCGGGTATATCTTGGCCGTCGTGACCGTCCTGCCGATTACGGCGTGGCTTGCGGCCCGGTTCGGGCGCAAGCGGTATTTAGTCACGTCCGTGCTGCTGTTTATTTTGGCGTCGTTCTTCTGCGGCATCTCGCATTCGCTGGGCCAGCTTATCTTCTGGCGCGTGGTGCAGGGGATCGGCGGGGCGGCGCTGCTGTCCACGGCGCAGGCGACCCTGCTTGAAATCTTTCCGGCCTCCCAGCAGGGCATGGTCCAGTCTATCCTAGGATTGGGCGTCGTGGTCGCGCCGGCTTTGGCCCCGATGCTCGGCGGCTGGCTGACCGACAATTACACCTGGCCCTGGGTGTTTTTCGTCAACCTGCCCATCGGCCTTATCGCTTCCGTCATTGTCATCACGTTCCTCAAAGACTCAAAGTTCGGCGGCAAGGAGGCGGCGGGCGCGGTGGATTTCGTGGGGATCGGCCTGCTGGTGGTCGGGCTAGGCTCGCTGCAATATGTTCTGGAAGAAGGGGAACAGGACGACTGGTTCGGCTCTGTTCTGATTATCCGGCTGGCAATCGCGGCGGCTCTCGCGCTGGCCGGGTTTATCGCCTGGGAATTGTCGCCCCGGAACCCCGCGCCTGCTGTGAACCTGCGGGTTCTCAAAGACCGGAGCCTGCTTGGCGGGTCGCTGATCGGCATGGCGATGGGCTTCGGACTAACCGGCGGCCTCTTTATCTTCCCCCTGTTTGTTCAGGGTATCCTGCACTTTACGCCGACGGAGACTGGGCTTGTGCTGCTGCCCGCCGGGATTGCAATCGAGGTCGCGATTGTGATCTGCGGCCTGACCCTCCAAAAAGGGGTTGACCCGCGCCTCTTAATCGCCATTGGCATTCTGATCTTTATTTATGCCAACTGGGACCTGTCGCACTTGTCGAGCCTCAGCAACGGCGCGAATACGATCCCCGGCCAGATCCTGCGCGGCCTCGGCATCGGATTTTTATTTATTCCGGTGACGGTCACGGCCTACTCGACTCTTAAAGGCCAGGCGATTGCCCAGGGAACCGCGCTTTGGAACCTATCGCTCCAGCTTGGCGGGTCGTTCGGCATTGCGGCCTTAAACACTTATGTCGTGAGCATGACCCAGTTCCACCGGGCTAACCTCGTGGGCAACTTGTACAACGGCAGCGCGGCGCTGGCCGACCGTCAGGCCGGGCTTGCCCAGTCGCTCACGGGAAGCTCCGGCGGCTACGCGCTGGTTCAGGCGAAGCCCGCCGCACTCGGCCTGATTGACCAAGCCGTGCAGACCCAGGCCCAGACAATGGCCTACAATAATGCGTTTCTGATGATCGGCGTCGTCTTCGTGTTCGTCTTCCCCGCCCTGTCCCTGCTCAAAAAGCCCGCCGGCGGCGCACCCCCGGCAGGCGGGGCGATGTAGGGCAACAGCCCGCCGGGGAAGTCACGTCCCGGATGCTGATGGGCGGCATTGACGCGCAAAAATAAAGCTGGAGGTCCTCCTGGTTCTGCTTGACTTACCCCGCGCGGCGGGTAAAACGAGGACAGTTGAGCGCAAGTTCAATGCAAGAACAACCCGCCATTAAAACTCAGGAGAAAACACCATGCCAACGCGAATTGATCCGACGATTCATGTACTCACAGGTCCGCTGACCGAAGCCGCCGCCAAAAAAGGCGTCGAGATGATCGGCAAGTGGGAAGCCGACATCGAAGCCGCCGAGTTCACCGGCGCTAAGACGATCCACGGCGATCTTGTCAAGCTGCGCCATCACCTTGAAACCGGCAAGTTCGACGGCATCGGCGAGCTGCTGGTCAAGCTGGGCGGCTCCACCAGCCGCGCCGCCGCGCACGCCGAAGGCACCACCGGCACCAAGCTGGAAACTCTGGGGCAGGCGCTGGCAAAAGCCGGTGAGGGTCTCGGCGGCAAGCAGAGCGAGTAAGCCGCCGCCGGCCGCTCCGTGTCCCAACCGGGCCGCGCATCAATAGGTGCGCGGCCTGATTGCTGTCAAGGACGGAGGATGAGTTCTTCCGGCAGGCAGGAAATGCCCGGCTGGTCGCCGAACTTCGTCAGCAAACGGTTATAGGAGGAGAAACAATGCTGACATCGGAGCAGCGCGAGCAGCTTCTTGCAGAAGGCCATCTCGTGATCAAGGGCGCGTTCCCGCGCGAGCAGTCTTTGGAATGGGTGCGCGAGGAATGTGCCCACGCGGGCTATGATGTAGACGATCCCAGCACCTGGCGCAAAGCCTATGAGCGGATGGATTTAAGCCACAAGGAAAAGCTGGAAGAGTTCGCGCCCACAGCCTGGCAGGCGTCGTGCGATCTCATGGGAGGCGTGGACCGGGTGCAAAACCGGCCTACGATTAACTTGTTCGCCATGAACTTCACCCAGGGTGCGGACCAGCCGTTTCAGCCGCCGTCGGCCCTCTCGCGCGGCTGGCACAAGGACGGCTGGCACTTCCGGCACTTTTTGGACAGCCCCGAACAGGGCCTTCTCGGCGTTCCGCTGTTCACCGATGTCCTGCCTGGAGGCGGCGCAACATTTCTCGCCGTAGACTCAGTGCCGGTCGTTGCCCGTTTTCTCGCGGCTCACCCGGAAGGCGTCCTGCCGGATGGTTTCGACCCGAAAACGTTGCTGGCCGAATGCACGGACTTCCGGGAAGTGACCGGCGACGCCGGCGATGTTTATCTGCTGCATCCGTATCTGCTCCACGCCGTCGGGCAGAATGTCTTGAAGCGCCCCCGCGCCATCACGAATCTCTGCTACGAGCTGCGTGAGCCGATGCGCTTTAGCCGCCCGGACGGCGACTATTTCCCGGTGGAAGCCGCCATTTTGTGCGGCCTCGGCGTGGACCATTACGACTTCCAGCCGACGGAGCCGCGTTACCGAACCCCGGATTACGGCCCGATCAGCGCCGCGCATCGCTGAGAGACCCCCCAGCCCCCAATAATGGGGGAGCATGACAGGAGAAGGGACAGCAAGCCGCACTCTTGTCCTACTCTGGCTCCCCCATTATTGGGGGCTGGGGGGTGCCTCAAACCGCCGTGTCCCTTCTTCTGCGCCCGGCCCGGCCTCAGCAAAGCCCGCTTTTTGCAGAACCCGCACCGACGGCACGTTGTCCGGCAGTGCTTCGGCGAAGACCCGCGAGATTTCCGGCTGAGACAGCGCCCACGCAGTTAGTGCCGACACGGCTTCAGTCGCATAGCCCTGGCCCTGAAACTCGGTGATGGTCCCGTAGCCGACTTCCACTAAGCCGCCGTTCGGCTTGCTCATAAACCCGCCGCTGCCGACCAGCGTGCGCGGCATGGCGGTATCGCCGAGCATTACCCAGTAGTAAATCCCCCAGCCGTCCCCGGTCACGCCCGCGTCCATCTGGTCCGCAAAGAAGCCCAGCACGTCCCGAACTTCCTCCGGCGGCCAGCCGGCAGGGATGGCGGCATTCAGCGGCGTCGCCAGCGCTAAGGGGCTGCTGTCTTCCAGCCGAATCAGCGCCGCCGTCGCCGGGATCAGCTCTAGGCGTGCCGTTTGTATTCTCATGCTTGATGCAAGCGTCAGCGCGAGGCGGTTTGTTCCCGCCGAAGCCGCTCAATTTTCGCCTGCACCGTTTTGTACTCGCCGCTGTTCTGCCAGTTCATCTCCCCGGCATATTCGGCCCGGACTTGGCCCTGCTTGTCAATGAGAATCTCGGTCGGTCAGGACTCGACTCCAAAGCGGTTCCACGTCCTCTCGTCGTTGTCCACCAGGATCGGGAATTGCAGGCCGTGCGCCTCAGCGAAGCGCCGCGTGCCGTCAATACTGTGTTCCGACCGGGTCTCCGGCGTGTGGACCGAAATGACCGACACGTTCGTCCCGTGATACGTCCTCGCCCAAGAGTTCCAGTACCCTAAGTTGTGCTTGCAGTTGATGCAGTCGCGAGTCCAGAACAGCAGCACCGTCACCTTGCCTCTTTGCCCTGCCAGCGTCGCCGGCGCACCGTTGACCCACGTTCCCGATGCCAGGGCGGGTGCGGGATGCGCCGTCACCGCCACCGGGTCCGCCCCGGCGAACTGCGCCAGCATCACGGCTCCGGCCACCGCCGCCACAAGTAATCGTTTCATCGTTCGTGTCTCCATTCTTTGTCAATGCTCTCACCCGCTTTTACAAAGGACAAAGAGGCAAAGTTCGGATTTCTGGTAACATAGCCCCATGGGATACGACAAAGGGAAACTTTCCCGAAACCAAATCGTGGAGGCGGCAAGTGCCGTGATCTTGAAAAAAGGGTTTGACGCCACTTCGCTGGCAGACCTGTCCCAAGCCGCGCAAACCAGCGCCGGGAAGCTGACGCACCATTTCCCGACAAAGTCCGCGCTGTTTGAGGCCGTTTTTCAGGAGCTGATGTGCGGCTACAAGGCTGACCCCCTGACTCTTCTCAGCGATCTTTCCCATCCGCCCCGGCAGCGGATTGAAGACTTCTTTGACGCGGTGTCTTCGTTTTACGAAGCGCAATGCGGCCCCATCGGCTGCCCGCTGGGACACGCCGCCGGGGATACGGAAGGCGTCTCACCGGCTATGCAGCAGGAAGCGTCCTCTTTTTTAGAGGAAACGGAAGCGGCGTTTGAGAAGGCATTCCTAGACCTTGGACACGCGGCTGCGCCAGCCCGCGCCAAAGCGATTGTCTTTGTTTCCGCGTGGCAGGGCGCGGTCGTCGTGGCACGGGCGGGCCGAGGGATTGCCTACATCCGGGAGGTTTTCGATAGCTTGATTTCGGCGGCAGTGCTGAACAGCGAATAGCTGAACGGCGAATAGGTGAACGGCGAATAGGTGAACGGCGAATAGCTGAACGGCCAACAACATGTTGACGCTTTTATCTGCGAACAGCTATACTGGCTGCCGGAGCCGAGCGGTTTGAAGTGGACGGCGCGAATGCCGCCCGCAACTTCCTCACTGGACACGGCATCGGACCGCGCGAAGTGCAGCTTGTGTGGGATGCCATTGCCCTGCACACGACCTTCTCCATGGCACTGCATAAAGAGCCGGAGGTTGCCCTCTGCTGCTCCGGCATCACGATTGATGCCATCGGCTATGGGGCGGAGCAAATTGAGCCTCGGCAAATGGCAGCCATTCTTGCTGCGTATCCCCGGCTTGCCCTCAAAGAGCAGTTTAAGGAAGCGCTATGCGATGTCGTCCGCTCCAAGCCGCAAACCACCTACGACAACTTCGTCCGCGACATCGGCGAGCGTTATGTGCCGGGCTACGGAGCGCCGTCCGCTGCCGACCGAATACTAAATGCCCCTTTTGCAGAGTAGAACGCACTTTCTAGTTCACCGCCGGCACCTGCATCCCTAGCACACGCGAGATGCCGGGCGAGGACATGGTGACGCCGTACCAGACCGGGGCGGCTTCCATGGTGGTGGGGTTATGGGTGATCACGATCATTTGGGTTTTTAGCCCGAACTCGCGCAGCAGATCGGCGAACCGCTCGACATTCGCGCCGTCCAAAGGCGCGTCTACTTCGTCCAAAACGCAGAATGGGCTGGGCTTGACGTAGAGAAAGGCGAACAAAAGCGCGGCAGCCGTCAAGGCCCGCTCGCCGCCGGACAGCAACGCGAGGTTTTGGCGCTTCTTGCCGGGCGGCTGGACGAGGATATCTACGCCGGTCTCAAGTATATCATTCGGCGTGGTCAAGACAAGCTCGGTCTTGCCGCCGCCGAACAGCCGGGTCCAGATGGTCTCGAACGCCGCCGCGACGGCGCGGAACGTTTCTAGGAAAACTTCGCGCGTGCCTTCGTCTATTTCCTGAATGGCGGCAAGGATTTTGGTGCGGGACTCCTCCAAATCGGCGGCTTGAGTTAAAAGAAACTCATGCCGTTCCCGGACTTCGTCGTACTCGGCAATCGCGGCAGGGTTCACGTCGCCGAGGAGCCGCAATTCCCGGCGCAGACGAGCGACTTCGGCGGGCGTGCCGTCCGGGACTTCCGGGTCTGCGGGTAGGGTCAGTGCCTCGGCCAGCGAGACTTCGTATTCGTCCCACAATCGCCCGGCCAGCGTATCCCGCTGCGCTGCCAATCGCGCTTCCTGCACCTCATTTTTATGGGTCGCCTCTAAGGCGCTCGCCCGCGCCTCGCCGAGCGAGCGCATCTGGGCATTCGCGGCGTAGGACTCTTGCAGCAGGGCCTGACGCACCGATGTTTGAGCCTCTAAAGCCGCCTGCGCGGCAGCACGGGCCGCGCGGGCTTCCACAACGTCCTGCTCCCGCGCGTCCGCCTGCGCGGTCAGCATTTCCAGTTCTGCTGCCCCCGCCGCGATCTGCTGGGCTTTGCGCTCTTCCGACGCCGCCAGCGCCGCCAAATCGCCGCGAACACTTCTGAGCGCCCGGTCCAAGCTGCCGGTCTTTTCGCTTTCCGTTGCCAAGCTAATCCGCACCGAGGTCAGATCGGCTTGGAGGCCATCACGCTCAACTGTCAAAAGCGCAAGCTGCTCGGCTTCGGCGGCCTGCGTCTCATCGGCCCCTGTTGTCTCGGTCGTCCCCAGTGCTAAAGCGTTCTGTGTCCGGGCCGCATGTTCCCGCGCCTGCGCCAGTGTCGCCTCCGCCGAGTCGCCGCGCCGGACACCCTGCGCCTGGGCCTCTTCCGCCCGTTTCGCCTCCTGCGCCGTGCGTTCGGCCCGCCGCTCGCTGTCTGTTCGCGCCCCCGCCGCCGACTGCCGCCCGGCCTGCGCGTCCGACAAGGCACGCTCGGCGGCTTCGCGCTCCCCTTCGGCGGCGACAAGCGCCAAGCGGCCCGCTTCCCCCACCGCCTCTTTCGCTTTGAGTTCGGCCTGCCCCGCCGCGATCTCCGTTTTGCGGCCCAGAATATTCGCCGTCCGCCCGGACTGCCGCCCGCCGGACAACGCCCCGGTCGGCAGGACAATCTCGCCGGTCCGCGTGACAATCCGGTTCCAGCCTCGCGCGATAGTAGATGCCCGAAGCGCGTCGTCTAAAGTCTCGCAGATGAACACGCGGCCCAGCAGCACTTCCAGCGCGGGCCGGAAATTCGTGTCAAAGCTGATAATATCTAAGGCCGTGCCGAGGACGCCGTTCAGCCCCCGCGCCTGCCCGATGTCGAGTGTATCCCGGCCCGGCCTCATTCTATTGAGCGGCAGAAACGTCGCCCGCCCGGCCCGGTGTTCATGCAGATAGGCAATCGCCGCTTTTGCCGCGTCTTCCGTGTCCGTGATGATGTCCTGGAGGCTCGCCGCAAGCGCGGTTTCCAGCGCGACTTCAAAGCCCGGCGGCGTCTGGAACGCATCGGCGACCACCTTAAACTCACCTTGAAGCACTCCGCGCTTTTTGGCGTCGAACACTGCCTTGACGCCCTGGAAGTAGCCTTCCTGCGCGGCTTCCAGCTCCTGTAAGGCCCGTAGACGGGTTGCCAGCGCAACCGCTGCTGACTGCGCCGCGCTTGACTTCGCCGCTGTAGATTGAACCGCCGCCCGCGCCGCATCGCGCCTGCCAAGCGCGTCCGCGACGGCTTTCTCCGCGTCAGCCAGCGCCGCGCGTGCCGCGTCTACCGCCGCCCGTGCCACCGCCATCTCCGTCTGCGCGTCAGACGCCGCCAACGCCAGCCGCGCTGACTCTGCCGCCCAACCCGGCAGCCCCGCCTCAAGCTCCGCCACCCGTGCGCCCGCCCGCGCGGCGTCGGCTTCGCGCGACGCCTGCTGCCGGGCAAGCGTCAGACTTTCGGCCCGCCGCCGCTCCGCCTGCCGGGTCAGCGCCGCGATCTTCTCGCTCAACGCTTGAACACCGGCCTGTCGGGTTTGGACTTCCCGCTGCAAGGCCGCTTCCGTCGTCCGCGTGTCCGCTCCCTCTGCCTCTAAGTCGGCAATCTGCCGCCCCAGCCGTTCCCGCCGTTCGGCAAGCTCTTCCAACTCGCTCGCCAAAAGCCGCTGCGACTGGGTCAGGCCCTCGGCCCGCTGCCCGGCCAAAGCCCGCCCGCTTTCCGCCCGCTCCGCCGCCGCGATGGCCGCTCCCTGCGCCGTCCGGCAGGCTTCGAGCGCCGCTTCGGCTTCGGCATGACGCGCCGCGATCTCCTGGGCTAATCCCTCGGCGTCGGCCAGCCGGGACGCAAAGCGTAGCGCCGCCGCCTGCTCTTCCTCGCGGGCCTGACGCGCCGTGTCAAGCTGCCCTTCGGCAAACCGCAGGTCACGGATCAGCAGGCTGCTTTCAATGACTTTCAGCCGGTCTTTGAGGCTTTGATGCTTTTCCGCCCGCTCCGCCTGCCGCCGCAATGGCTCGACCCGGCCCGAAATCTCGCTCTGGATGTCCCGTACCCGCAGCAGGTTCGTTTCCGTCGCTTCCAGCTTCCTTAACGCCTCACGCTTCTTGACTCGGTACTTTTTGATCCCTGCCGCTTCCTCGAACAGCCCACGCCGGTCCTCGGCGTTCACCGACAGCACGGCGTCAATCTGGCCTTGATTGACCAGCGAATACGACTCGCGCCCGACCCCGGTATCTAAGAACAGCTCATAAATGTCCTTCAATCGGCACGGCGTCTTGTTCAGGAAATACTCGCCCTCGCCCGTTCGGTACGCCCGCCGCGTCACCGTCACTTCCCCGAACTCCAGCGGCAGCCCGCCATCCGAGTTGTCCACCGTCAGCGACACTTCCGCCATGCCCGCCGCCCGGCGTCCATCGCTCCCGGAGAAGATCACGTCGGACGCCTTCGCCCCGCGCAGGGCCGACGCCTTTTGCTCGCCCAGCACCCACAGCACGGCGTCGCCGAGATTGGACTTGCCCGACCCATTCGGCCCGACAATCGCCGTGACCCCTGGGGCGAACTCAATTTCAGTCCGCTCCGCAAACGTCTTAAACCCCTGTAATTGCAATCGTTTCAGCCGCATCTGTGCCTAAGAGTATAACAGATAGGGGAAGGGGTTGTCAAAAAAAGACGCTTGCCTCGCGGCAGCGTCTTTGTTCCGCACTCTAAAAAGTAATGCTGTGAATTAAGTTTATGCGTTTTCAATGGCTGTCAGCACCGCCGCCTCTCGGCTCGATGACTCGGCCTCCACTGCGCTTGCAAGCGTATTTAATATGGACAAACCAGTTAGGTCAACTTCTTTACGTCCGTACTGATCATAAGCTCGAAAGTTTACCTTCGTGCTGGACAATGGGGGCGCGGTAAGACCTAAAAGTTCCGACCAAGAGTTATTCGCATTCAACACGGGCTTAGAAACAATTAATCTCAGTGTTTGCCCCGACAGCTCGGCTTCATACTTTGAGGATGTGAAGCTCAAGCCAATCGAGGACAGGCTATTTTCTGAGTCGGTATCAACACGAACCCAATGCAGTTTACCTGTGTGCGTAAACGTTGTCAGTTTCGCGATAGCAGTAGCCCATCGCGATTGCTCTGAAGTCAAAGTTGGCTGTTCCATTGATCTCTTATCCTAATATGATCAAGTTCCACTGAAAACATGGCCGTAAGGCCAAGCAGTTTCTCATAGTGGTCCGGCGAGTTCGGCTGCTTCTTGATGAGTTCAAGATGCTGCTTTATCTGCCTCGGTATCCGTTGCTCGCTCCGAGTGAGGTAGGACTCCAAACTGTTAAGAATGCCTTCCAGTTCACTCAGTTTCACGTTTGCATCCCGTGCATTCGGTGACCGACTCAGAAGAAGCTGTAGATCATCATAAAGCCGCTGATACTGCCGCGCAATTTCCGGGAGCAGATCACGCCGCGCGTACTTTTCTTCGAGCTGCCGGACGGCTTTTCCTGCCCTTGCTGCATTAATTGCTGCAATCACCGAAGCGATAAGACCCAGAATGGTCGCAATGTCCGCAACTATCGAAAACCGATCTGAAGGCCAGTTGACGCCCGGCCAAAAACTCATCTTGTGCGGCCTCCTGCCTTTTGCGTGGTCTTTTTATATTTTTATGCCCGCCGTTTGCCACCATGCTTTGTCTGATCTGCCGCATGGCACTAAAATGGACGCTTGCTGTCAAGTATTCTGAGCCGTAGCCGCATCCGCCGGGTCAAGGTCCCCGCAATGCAGGCGGTGCGCGATGGCGGTTCAGCAGTAATGGTCATAGAAAGAGTATAACCTATCTAGGCAGTCCCTGTCAAAGCATCAGCACAAAGCATAAGGTATACCAACAACTGTGCAGCACGAATGTAGGCGTGAGGAGAACTAATGCAGGACTATCATATCAATGTGTTTTATAGCAAAGATGACGGCGGCTACATCGCGGATATCCCCGACCTGAAGTTCTGCTCGGCCTTCGGTGAGACGCCCGGCGATGCGCTGCAAGAAGTTCTGCGGGCCAAAGATGCCTGGCTTGCTGCCGCCCGCGAGTCGCATCAGCCGATTCCCCGCCCCCGTTACCGTCCCGCCATTTATCAGACAGTTTAACTTTCGGTTTGACGAGTTTGCCATGATTAAAAATGAGCGGCAGTACCAGATAACGAAGGTGCAAACGCAGAAGTTTCGGCTGGCGCTGACACAGCTACAGGCAGGGGCGGAAGAAGGCGCACGCTTGCACCCGCGTCTGCGGCAGGCGGAGCAGGACGCGCTGGAAAGTCAGTGGGAAAGTTTGCAGGCGGAGATTGCTGAGTATGAAGCGCTCTTGAACGGGCGGCAGAAGTCGTTCTCGCTCGGCTCGTTTGATGATCTGCCGCGTGCGCTCATCAAAGCGCGGATTGCTTCGGGGCTAAGTCAGCGCGATCTCGCAGGGCGTTTGGGTCTCAAAGAGCAGCAGATCCAGCACTATGAAGCGACCGAATATGCATCCGCCAGCCTGGCGCGTGTCAGTGCGGTTATTCAAGCGCTCAATGTTCAAGTGCGCGAAGAAGTTTCGTTTGCGGAAACTTTTTCGGCTTAAATAGAGTTAAAGACGCCGAAGACTGACGGTGAAAGAGATACAAGATCTTATGAGTAATACCAAAGGCTATGCGGCCCAAAGCAAGACGGACCCCATCGCCCCGTGGGAGTTTGACCGGCGGGCAGTCGGGCCGGCCGATGTGCAGGTGGAGATCGCGTACTGCGGGGTCTGCCACTCGGACCTGCATCAGGCCCGCGACGAATGGGGCGGCTCGGTGTTCCCGATGGTGCCGGGGCATGAGATTGTCGGACGGGTCAAAGCGGTCGGCTCCGATGTGACCAAGTTTAAAGTCGGCGATCTGGCCGGGGTGGGGGTCATGGTGGACTCGTGCCGCACCTGCGAAAGCTGCCGGATCGGGCTGGAGCAGTACTGCGACCGGCACCAGACCGTGTTCACCTACAACAGCCGCTTCCCCGACGGCACGGAAGCTTACGGCGGCTACTCGGATAACATTGTGGTGGACGAAGCGTTTGTCCTGTCCATTTCGCCGAAGCTCGACCTCACGGCGACCGCGCCGCTGCTGTGCGCGGGCATCACGACCTACTCGCCGCTGCGGCACTGGAACGTTCAGCCGGGCCAGAAAGTCGGCGTTGTCGGGCTGGGCGGCCTCGGCCACATGGCACTCAAATTCGCCCATGCGTTCGGCGCCCATGTCACGCAGTTCACGACCTCGCCGGGCAAGGAAGCCGACGCCAAGCGGCTCGGTGCGGATGAAGTCGTCGTCACCCGCGACCCCGAAGCCTTGAAGCCGCTCGCCAGCACGTTCCACTTTATCATTGACACGGTTTCCGCGCCGCATGACATTAACATGTACCTGAACCTGCTGAAGCGCGACGGCGCGATGGTCTTGGTCGGCCTGCCCGATACCCCGCCCGCCGTGTCCGCGTTCCCGCTGACCGGGGCGCGTCGGTCGCTCGCCGGCTCAAACATCGGCGGCGTCGCGGAGACGCAGGAAATGCTGGATTTCTGCGCCGAGCACAATATCGTCAGCGACATTGAGCTGACGCCGATCTCCAAAATCAATGAGGCTTACGAGCGGATGCTCAAAAACGACGTGAAGTACCGCTTCGTCATTGACATGGCAACTCTCGGCGAGTAATACCGCTTAGGAGTAAGGGCAGGGTTTACCCCTGCCCTTTCTTTTTGCCCCGAAACCAGGCAAGCACAGGTACAATGGCGGCAGAGGTCACAAGTCAATGCAAACGTCCCGCCGCTTCCGCCCTTGTCGCCGCTTCTCGTGCGGCGTGATTGCCTGCCTGTCCGCCCTGCCGCTCGCCGCGCCCGGTACCCCGTCCGCCAAACACGCCCTACCGCCGGCTGTCACAATAAAAATCGGCGGCCCGCATCCACGCATCGTCCCCATGACGCGGCACCGCTACGAAGCCATCAGCCGGGAAGCGGAGGCGACGACCCGGCAGGGCATCGCGGCGGCGAACGCCCGGCGAAAAGTGCAGGGTCTGCGTGGGCAGTGACACCGGTAAAAGACAGGGGACGGCCATGAAACAGAACCGACATGGATTTACGCTGATTGCGCTGCTGGTAGTTGTCGCGATTGTCGCCCTGATCGCCGCGATTCTGCTGCCTGTCTTTGCGAAAGTCCGTGAGCGAGGACGGCAAACCGCCTGCTTGTCCAATCTGCGGCAGCTTGGTCTGGCAACTTTCCAGTACGCGCAGGACAGCGACGACCGTTATCCCTACGGCGGCGACCCCGGCGACCCCGGCGACCTTGATACCGACGGCTGGAAGTACTCGGCCAACGGCAAATACTGGCTGGCGATCCAGCAGATGCAGGCAAACCATCAGTCGCTGCCGAATGTCATGGCCGGGTACGTCGAATGGCAGCTCTGGCGCTGCCCTTCCGACAGCGGCTTTGACATGACCGGACAGCAGGAAAACATTCCCCTCACCGCTTCTCCGTCGGCGTTTGAGGCTTTCGGCATGAGCTACGCTTACACCACCGAGCTTGCGCTGGAAAGCCAGACCCTCAGCTCTGTCCGGGCCTGGAGCCGCCTGTCGCCGTACACCGAACACAGCCCGGCGGATGTCCCGCTCTTTTACGACCTGTCCGGCCACTGGCACGGCGGTACGAACTCAAGCGATGAGCGCTACAACTTCGTCATGCTCGACGGCCACGCCCTCAGTGTCAGCCGGGCGCGGTCCGATCAGCTCCACGACATTTTGTTCTCAATCCCTCAATGAGACCGATAGCCGGAAATAGAGGCTGGGTTTGGCTTCTCTGTCAAAAATAAAATGACAGATAGTATAATTTGTCATTTGATAGGGTAAAATAGGGAAGTGATGAGCGAGACGACACTATCGCGAGAAAAGATTTTAGAGATAGCGGAAGAAGTTCTGCGGCGCTACGGGCCGAGCAAGGCGACTGTTGTGGACGTTGCCCGCGCTTTAGGCGTCAGCCACGGCAGCGTGTACCGGCACTTTGGGAGCAAAGCTGACCTGCGCGACGCGGTGACGCGGGTCTGGCTGGAACGGTTTTTGGAGCCGCTGGAACAGATTGTGTTAGAAGACGCCTCAGCGGCAGATCGGCTGCATCGCTGGCTCCGCGAGTTGTCCGCCGCCAAGCGGTGCCGCCTGTCCGATGACCCGGAGCTGTTCGCTACTTACTGCGCGTTAGCCGCCGAGGCGCGGGAAGTGGTCGGGGAGCATATGGACCATTTGACCGGTCAAGTCACCCATCTCCTGCGGGACGGCAACGCACGCGGCGAATGGGACCTGAAAGACCCGGCAACGATAAGTCGAGCCGTTCTTTGCGCGACCGCCCGCTTCCACAACCCCGCCCACACGTCCGAATGGTCTCACCCTAACATAGACAAAGACTTCGAAGAGGTTTGGTCGCTGCTGCTCAAGGGCCTGAAAGCGTCTTAATCAAGCGTCTTATTCACACGAAAACCCGATCACGGAAAAACAGGAGACTACACCATGAACATGACAGACAACACGATACTCATCACCGGCGGCGGCTCCGGGATTGGGCGCGGCCTCGCCGAAGCGTTCCACGCCCTCGGCAACCAGGTCATTATCTCCGGACGACGCAAAGAAGCGCTGGATGAAACCACCGCAGCGAACCCTGGCATGAGGTCGGCTGCCCTTGACATTGAAAGTGAAGCCTCTATCCGCAGCTTTGCAGAGCAGATGAAGGCGGACTTCCCGGCACTGAATGCCGTCATCCACAACGCCGGCATCATGCGAATGGAGTCGGTGACAAAAGGCGAAGTCGCCGATGCGGAAGCAATGATCAACACGAACCTGCTTGGACCCATCCGCCTGACCGCCGCGCTGCTGCCGCAGCTTCAGAGCCAGCCGCAGGCCGCGATTTTGACCGTCACCTCCGGCCTTGCGTTCGTGCCGCTCTCGATGACCCCCACCTACAACGCCACAAAAGCCGCTTTGCACTCCTACACCGAGTCCCTGCGCTACCAGCTCCAAGACACTGCCGTCTAGGTCATTGAGCTTGCCCCGCCGTATGTCCAGACCGGACTGATGGGCGAACAGCAGCACACCGATCCTAATGCCATGCCCTTGAAAGAGTACATCGCCGAAACTATGCGCCTGCTGACGGACGCGCCCGACGCCGCCGAAATCCTGGTAGAGCGGGTCAAGCCCCTGCGCTTCGCCGAGCGCAGCGGCGGGTACGACGAGTTCTTTAAGAACTACAACGATGCGATGGCCGCTCTGCTGGCCTAAAACGCATCACGAGACGCAACCCAGGAGAACACACGCTATGAAGATGACCGGCAACACAATTTTGATCACCGGCGGCGGGTCGGGCATCGGGCGCGGCTTGGCGGAAGCGTTTCATGCGCTCGGCAACCAAGTCATCATTTCGGGACGACGCAAAGAAGCGCTGGATGAAACCACCGCAGCGAACCCCGGCATGAAGGCGCTGACGGTAGACATGGCGGACAGCGCGAGCGTTCAGGCGTTTGCGGCCAAAGCCGCCGAAGAAAACCCGGCGCTGAACGTCCTGGTCAACATGGCGGGCATCATGGTCAACGAGAACCTGCAAACGCAGAAAGAGCCGCTGGACGTGATGGAAGCGACGGTCGCGACAAACCTCGTCGGCCCGATGCGCCTCACCGCCGCCCTGCTGCCGGCGCTGAGGCGCCAGCCGAACCCCGTGGTGATGACTGTCACTTCCGGGCTGGCCTACGCGCCGCTTGCGATGACCCCGACTTATTGCGCCACGAAAGCCGCCATTCATTCGTATACCCAGTCCCTGCGCTACCAGATGAAAGACACGCCGCTCCAGGTCATCGAGCTGATCCCGCCGTATGTCCAGACCTCGCTGATGGGCGACCGCCAGGCAAATGACCCCAACGCCATGCCGCTGGCCGACTACGTTGCCGAAACCATGAGCATTTTGACGAATTCGCCCGAACTCACCGAAGTCATCGTGGACAGGGTCAAGCCCCAGCGCACCGCCGAGGCAAGCGGCAATTACGACACGTTCTTCCAGACCTTCAACGACCGGATGTTTGCCGCCCGCGCCGGTGAGATGTAGCGGCACGGCCTTCTTCAATAAAAAAGCCCCGGCAGCGCATCTGCCGGGGCTTTCTCTTCTGCTCTGCCGAACCAACGTGTATAGAAAAAGGCGTTTTTCTATACATATCTGGTACGATGTGTATAGAAAAGTATGCTTTCCTATACATGAAGGCAAAGCCGCAAACCAGATGACTGAACTTGAACCTCTCACTTGCCTCGACCCAGCACGCTTTGAAACAACAGCGATACTCAAAAAAACGGTATCCGCAGGTCGCTTGCTCGCGGAACTAAAAGGTGTCTCGGCTTCCATTCCTAACCAGGGCATTCTCATCAACACCCTGGCCCTTCAGGAAGCCAAAGACAGCTCCGAGATTGAAAGCATTGTCACGACTCAAGATGAGTTGTTCCGGGAAAACCTGTTCCCTGAGCTTGACGGCAATGCGGCAGCCAAAGAAGTGCGGCGCTACACGCAGGCGTTGAGCGTCGGGTTTGCGCTTGTCCGGTCGCAGGGTCTGCTGACGAGCCGCCACATCCAGGAAATTCAGGCCGTGCTTGAGCAGAACACCGCCGGATACCGCAGGCTGCCTGGAACCACATTGAAAAATACACTTGGAGAAACTGTTTATACGCCACCCCAAGACCCTGCCGTCGTCTTAACATTGATGGCGGATTTGGAACGGTTCATTAACGACCCCTCAGTCTTTAATGCAGATCCTCTCATCAAAATGGCGCTCCTGCACCATCAGTTTGAGAGCATTCATCCCTTCTATGACGGCAATGGGCGCACCGGGCGTATCCTCAATGTGCTGTTTCTCGTGCAGCAGGGACTTTTGGATATTCCCATTTTGTACCTGAGCCGCTACCTAGTCCGCACTAAGCCGGACTACTACCGCCTTCTGCAAGGCGTCCGGGACCAGAATGGCTGGGAGGACTGGACCCTCTACATGCTGACGGCGGTTGAGGAAACCGCACGGCAGACTATGGAAATCGTGTCCGGCATCCAAGCCGCGCAGACGGATTATAAGCGCCGTATCCGCGCAGGCTACAAGTTTTACAGCCAGGACTTGATTAACAACTTGTTCATGCACCCCTACACGAAAATCGAGTTTGTCGAGCAGGACATGAACGTCTCACGCCTCACAGCCTCCAAGTACCTGGAAGCACTGACAGTAGGTGGCTTTTTAGAAAAGCGGCGGCTGGGCCGATCCAATTACTACATCAACACCGCCCTGTACCGTCTGCTGGCACAAGACGAACAGCCTCCTGAATAAATAGAGACGCCCGGCTTCCCCATGAAAGCCGGGCGTCTTCTCGTTCTAACCTCTCCACCCTCCCTAACAGGGAGGGCCGTCACTTGTGACGGGGTAGGTTACGCCCGCTTCCGCTGCTTGGCCGTGACGACCATTCCGCTGAGGCCCAAAGCCAGCAGCAGGCCCAGGCTGACCGTCGTAGATGCTTCCGGCACGGCGGCAGGCAGTGATGACGGGTAGAACGCCAAAGCGACAGGCCCATTCAGATTACCTGTGGAGTTAAACTGTGTGCCGATGCCTGCGCTGTTGAACTTCGTGATCGTGCCGTCATTGACGTTAGCAACGTAGAGCGACTGCTGGGCGTGGGCGGCGGGAGCGGCGGCGAGACCTAGCGCAGCAAGGGCGGCCAGGGTGCTGATGTGCGCGGAAAGGAATGATTTCATAGAAGGAATGCTTTCTGTCCGCCGGTCAGAGGCGGAAGACAACGAAGCTTACCAGGGCAAGCACGAGGGGCAGCGCAGTGACGGGAGCGTGCGTACAGTCACGGTAAACTATACAGCCGGAACCGTGCCAAGTCCGCGTGTTTATGCCGGGCGGCTTGCAGTTTTCAGATTGCCTTTTCCAGTCGGCAAAGCTACCCCCTAATGAACCGCTCTTACTCTGCCATAATTGGGTGTGGAGGCGGCATCGCGAAAGGAGCGAGTTCTATGACAGCTATGTCTGTCTCCCCAGGAGCAGTGTTGAGCCAGAAGGTCCCAGTTTCGGTCGGTGGAGCGTTAAGCGCCGATGAGTCGCATCTTGTGAAGCTGACCAAGCGGGAGATCGAAGTCTTGACCCATGTGATCCAGGGCAAGTCCAGCCGGGAAGTGGCCGACCAGTTGTTTGTCAGCAAGCGCACGGTGGATTTCCATCTGGCGAATGTCTACGACAAGCTGCATGTCAACAACCGTGTGCAGGCGTTCCGCCGCGCCACACGGCTCGGCCTCATTCCCTACGAAGCGCAGTTTGCGGATTAAGCAGTTAATCGGCAGGCTGTTAGAAGCAAAGCCCTAGCACGCCGCAGGCAACCCAAACTAAGAGCGGGAGACGCAAGTCTCCCGCTCTTTTTCATGGTCGCCCCGCCTCACAATACCTGCTGCGACCTCTTGTTCCTGGATTTCCGTGCTTGCGGGACGCAAGGAAAGGCCGGCGCCGCGCACGAAGCGCTCTCAGGCGGCCATTGCCATGCTCTGCGGGCGAAGCAGCGCCGTCACAAATGCTGCGACGCACCCTGGGTCCCACTGGGTTCCTGCACCTGCCTCCAAAATGGAGAGCGCCTTTGTCTGCTCCATTCCCTTACGATACGGGCGGTCTGTCGTCATGGCCGAATACGCATCGGCAACAGCCATCAAGCGAGCTGTCAGCGGAGTTTCGTCTTCCCACAGGCCGGAGGGGTAGCCGTTCCCATCCCAGCGCTCATGGTGGTGGCGCACGGCGTCAAGGGTATCTTCTAGCCCGGCCACGGTGGAAACCAGCGCCGTTCCCATTGTCGGGTGCTGTTTGATCGCGGCGAACTCTTCCTCCGTCAGCTTGCCGGGCTTTCTGAGGATCGCGTCAGGCACACCGATCTTGCCCACGTCATGGAGCAGCGCCGCCGTCCCAATCGTCCGCAGGGCCGCCTCACCCAGTCCCAGCTCGCGGGCGATCAGCAGGCTGAATTCCATAACTTCCTCCGAATGGCGGCAGGTGTAGCGGTCTTTGTTATCCACTGCCGTTACCAGCGCGTCCAGCATGGAAAAGCCCTGGACGTGGGCCACGACATCCGCACGAACGCGGTGAGCATGGCCTTCAACGCCGCCGCCGGTCTTCGACCAGAGCAGCCGCTCGCCGGCCTGACGCAGCACCTCGTGGCAATCCGCGCTGGCCTCTGGAAACAAAGCCGCGCCCAGCGAGACCGCGACAGGAATGGTCGTTTCCTGGTCACCGGCCCGGTAGAAGAGTCCGTCAAGAGCCGCGTACAGCCGCGACTCGATTTCCTCTCTGCGCGTGTCGCCGACATTCGGCAGGAGCAAAGCGAACTCGTCCCCGCCAAACCGTGCCACAGTGTCATAAGACCGGCAAACTTCTTGCAGCTTCCTTGCCACGAGGCGAAGAACTTCATCTCCTTGCAGATGACCGTAAACAGTGTTGAAGAACTTGAACCCGCTCAAGTCCAGCATCACCACCGCAAAGGCGGCCTGATCGCGCTGGGCATGGGCCGCTTCCGCGTCGAGCTTTTTGTAGAAAGCACGGTGGTTCAAAAGATTCGTCAGCGGGTCCCGATCCGCCTGCTCCTGTGCCTCGACCAGCAGTTCTTCCTTTTGCTGTTCGGCCCGCTTTCGCTCGGTGATGTCGCGGATATTGCATTGGATGACCGTATAACCGCTTTCACGGTAGAGGTTAGAAACGAACTCGACTTCCCGCCGCTCGCCTCGGCGGGTCTCCAGCGGCAAGCCCTCATAGCGGATACAACCGTCCTGCTGCAACTGCTCAAATGCTTCCTGGCTGGTGGCTTTGTCCCGCAGCAGGCCGATCTCCCAGAGTTCCTTGCCCACAAACTCGTCCTCCGGGTAGCCGAGCAGCTCTGCCATGAAGGGGTTTGCATTCGTAATTTTCCCTGTTCGAGCATCCAGGATCAAAATGCCGTCGCGGGCGGTCTCGAACAAACGCCGATAGCGTATCCCCGACATCTCCAGAGCATTCTGGGCCTGATCCCGCTCACTCCTCGATCCCTCTTGGGCAATGGCCCCCTGCGGGGCTTCAAGTTGATCAATGGTTTGGTGTGCGAGCGTCCTCAAAGCCTTCTCCTGCTCAGGAGTGAACCGTCTCGGCTCACTGAGGGAAAGGAGAGCAAGGCGCACGAGGTCGCCAAAGGGGTTGTTGGGCGGGATTTCCTGACGTGGGTGTTCGTGCCGGGGAGCGAGACGCTTGTTTTCGTCGTCTGTGGGTCGAACGGCCATAAAGTCTTCTTTCTTCCGCGATGAGCGGGCAACTGGAACAGAGAACCCGAATGCGTACAAAACCCGAATGCGTACAAAACCTGAACAGCAACCCTATCGGCCTCTGGCGTAGAGGCAGCGCTTTTGTGTGCTTGCAAAATATACAGCATTATTCCATGCTTGCTGTCAATTCTGACCGGATTTTTTCCATACGCCCTTGTTTCCGTAGGGTTTCAGAGAGTGATTGTCAAGCAGGCAAGACTTGGGCAGAAGCTTGATGGTGAGGGCCAGGAAAATCGTGCGGCCCGGCTGAATTTGTGGTATATTCGGCACAAGACTAAACGATGCGGCATCCGGCGGTGCAATGTTCGAGCCAGTCTCGCATCCAAGCTACGCTGTGATTTATCCAAGCGGCGTTCTGATTACAGGAAAAACACCATGATACTACGGCTCTCGCTGGACCTGCCCGAAGACGCGACTTATGTTCGCACGACGCGGCTGCTCAGTCGTACTCTCCTGGAAGATATGAAAGTCAACAAGAGCGATATTGACGACGTAGAAACTATTGTCGCAGAACTTTGCACGAACGTCGTCAGGCATGCCCAGTCCAAAGAAACTCACTTTCTGGTCACTCTGGAATACTACAAACCCCAAGTCGTCATCACCGTGACGGATGCAGGAGAGGGCTTTGCCCCAAATGCCGTTTCTCCGGTCGGCGCCGCGCGGGCTGATTTTGAGGGAGGAGAGCGCCTGGGCGGCTGGGGATTGGCGCTCATCAAAGGATTAACAGACAAACTCGACTTCACTGCGACTGACCCACGCGGGACGACCGTCCGTGCGGAGAAAAACCTGCACTACGAAACCAAAGGGGATGCCCAGGAGGCCGCTGAACGGGATACGAACAGCGGCGGCGAAGTGACGGCGACTAAAGAATGACAGGATGGAAAAGAATGACAGGATTGAGTGGCTGAGCCGCGAAAAAGCGATTTTGCTGAAGCGCTGGCGGCAGTCTTCCGCTCATAGTTCGTCGGCTGCTTACAACCCCGCCAGCTCGCGCTCGATGTTGCCCCGCGCCGGTGCCTCTAAAGCGTCGCGCAGCTTGGCAGTCTGATAAATCTGCTCCCGCGCGAGAAAGCCTTCCAGAACGTGCCGTCGCCCGGTGACCCAGTCCGCTTCGGCAGCCCACTCGTACTCGCGCCGGATGGCCCGCCGGTAAAGGTCGTATTCTTCCGCCGGAGACGCCAAAATCAGCAGATCGGCGTCCAAAACCAGGCGCGTGTCTGCCAACTCCGTCCGCGCATGATGCTGGGTGGCGCAGATGATCTCGGCGGCCTGCATGTAAACAGCCGGAGACATGCCGAGCCTCTGTCCCCACCAGACCGCAAACTCCGCGCTGCGCTGCTCGTTTTCCCGGCTCCGCGTGTCGTAAACAACGTCATGGAGCAAAGCCGCGAGCTGCACCGCGCCGTAGTCCTCAACTCCCCACCAGTGGGCGAACTTTTTGACGTCCCCCAGCACGCGCAGCGCGTGCGCCAGTGTGTGGTAAGCCCGGTCCGGCTGCCCGTACTGGGTTAGGATTTCCCCGCGCAGGGGCCAGGCGTCGGCCTCGGAAATGCCGAGCCAGGCCAGAAGTCCGGCCCAGGCGACCTCAAAACGCATCAATTCCATGCCGGAGTATTCCCATTTTCCTCGGCCCGGCGAACTTCAAAGGATGAGAATCTAATTTTAACCGCCGCCTATGCTATAATACGGTGATGTCAGCCTACTTTTTACCGCGCCGCCATTCCTCACTCGCGCCATCCCTGCGCCGCGCCGCGCTTCTGCTTTTGCTGCCGGGGGCGATCCTTGCCGCCGGGTGCGGAACACAAGCGCAAAACACGCTGAAAGTGCAGGAAAACCTGAACGAAAGCCTGCGCCATGCCGAGGTGGATGTAAAAGACACGGAAGCCCGCAAGTGGGCGGACCAGGCGATTGCTGTCGCCCCGTCGAACCCGGCCACCTACTTCGGTCCGCCGTCGCCGGACCCGAATGCGCTCCTGCCGCAGCTTTCCGTCGCCGCCGTGTTTTCCGCCACCGGCGACACTCCTGCTGTTGCCGATTACATGACGCAAGCGATCCAAAAGTTTCCAAACGACGAGCGCGGCTACGGACTTTTGTCCGACGCTCAGAACAAGCTGGGGCAAGCCGCCGCCCAGAAAGCGACAGCGCTAAAGCTGGTCGCCCTCTTAAACGCAAAGCTCAAAGCGCCCGGCGCAACCGACATCCAGGCTTTGACCGACGCGCTGGGACAAGCCTATTTCGATGCCGGCGACACGGTCAACGGCACAGCGACGTACAAAAAGGCCATTCAAGCCTACCCGACCGAGCCGGACGCGATGAACGGCCTGGCCTACGCCAACGCCGTGCGCGGAATTGCCTTGACGGAAGCCTTGCCGCTGGCTCGCCAGGCCGTCGCGCTGGCCCAAAAGAAGCCGGACAATGACGATGTCGTGGCGGGATACCAAGACACGCTCGCCTGGGTGCTGTACCAGCAGGGCAGCTACGCCGAGGCCGAGCAAATTGAGCTGCAAGCCGCCAACGCTCTGCCGCGCCTTGCGGAAATCCGCTACCATTTAGGATTGATCTATGTCGCCGAAGGCAAGATCGAGGCGGCCCGCGCCGAGCTTGACCACGCGGTCCTGCTGTCTCAAGGCTACGTTGCCGCCCAGCAGGCCCTCGACAGCCTGCCGAAACCCGCCAGCCTGCCGAAACCCGCCAGCCTGCCGAAACCCGCCAGCCTGCCGAAACCCGCCAGCCTGCCGAACGCGGCTGCCGCCAAATCGCCGTGAAGAGAATTATGAGAGAAACATGGGATTGAAAAGCGTAGGGTTTCAATCCCACGCTTCTTCCCATGCGCTTCCCGCCGGCTGCGCTTCTTCTTGCATTTGCACTACTAGACAGGTAATACCCCTATGAAAGTCCGCCTCCGCTCCGCTTCTCTGCCCCTTTCCGCCGCACTGGCCGCGCTGGCGCTGGCCCTGCCCGCCGCTGCGGCCCCGAACAGCGGCGAACGCGCCGGAGCGCTCCAAAACACAGCCGCACGCCAAACTGCCCAAGCCGTTCAGCCGCGCCTCGCCGGCCATGTTCCCGACGCGGCGCTCCTGCATTCGCGCCTGCTGGGCCGGGTCGCACCAGCGCAGACGGTCGGGCTGGCTTTAACGCTGCCGCTCCGAAACCAGGCCGCGCTCCGTGATCTGCTTTCCCGGCTTTACACGCCCGGCGACCCGCTGTACGGGAAGTTTCTGACGCCGGACGAGTTCACCGCGCGTTTCGGACCGGCGGAAAGCGACTACGCCGCCGTCGCAGCTTCGGCGCGGAGCTTAGGGCTGCAAATCACGGGGACGCACGCAAACCGGCTCATTCTTGATGTGTCCGGTCCGGCGTCTGTGGTTGAGTCGGCGTTCGCGCTGCATCTTCAAAGCTACCGGGCCGCCGACGGTTTTGTTTTCCGTGCGCCGGATGCCGGCCCGGCGCTGCCGCGCGGCCTGGCCGGGCGGGTCACCGGCGTCATCGGCTTAGATACGGCCCTGCGCCTGCACTCGCACCTGCGCCCGGCACAGGCGTCTTCGGCGCTGGCCGGACAGGCGCCGGCCCCAATTCAGGGAGTGCAAGGACTGGGACCGGCGCAGATCAAAGCCGACTACAGCCTGCAAAATGTCAGCGCGAATGGCGCGGGACAGACCATCGGCCTGTTTGAGCTGAACGGTTACACGCCAAGCGATATTGCGGCGTATGAAGCGCAGTACGGCCTGCCGAACGTCCTGATCCAAAACGTACTCATCGGCAGTGCCACCGGCAGCGTCGGCGGCAGCTCGGATGAGACAACGCTGGATATTGAGCTGGCCCAGGCGCTGGCACCGAACCTCAGCCGAATTTTACTTTATATCTCGACGGGCGGCACTCAAAATGTCCTCGATACTTTCAACCAGATGGCGACAGACAACACGGCCAAGCAGATCAGCACCTCGTTCGGCCAGAGCGAGGCGTCGGCAAATTCGGTGGTGGTGGGAGCGACCGGGCAGGCGTTTGTCGCGGCGGAAAATCCCATCTTTCAGGAGATGGCCGCGCAGGGCCAGAGCCTCTTTTCCGCCACCGGCGACAACGGCGCGTATGACGATGGCCGCACACTCAGCGTGGACGACCCCGGCTCCCAGCCGTATGTCACCGGCGTCGGCGGCACGACACTTGTCACCAACGGCACCGGCGGCGCGTATGCCGCCGAAACCGCGTGGGGAGTGTTCTACGACCTCAGCAATCCCTCCAGCACACAGGGCGGCAGTTTCGGGGTCGGCGGCGGCGGCGGCGGCTTCAGCACGATCTGGCCTGCGCCGAGCTACCAGTCCATTTTGAACCCTACCCCGGCGATGCGGAGCGTCCCGGATGTCGCGCTGGATGCAGACCCGCAAACCGGCTACGCGATTTACTACAACGGCGGTTTTGCCGGGTACGGCGGAACGTCGGCGGCGGCCCCGCTGTGGGCGGGCTTTACAGCGCTCGTTAACCAGCAGCGGACGGCGGCGGGCAAAGCGCCCATCGGCTTCCTGAACCCCGCGATCTACCAGATCGGAGCGAGCGCGGCCTACACGGCGGACTTCCATGACATCACGAGCGGCAGCAACCTGTATTACCCTGCCGTGCCGGGCTACGACAACGCGAGCGGGTGGGGGTCGTTTATCGGCGATGCTCTTCTCAGCACCCTGGTCAACGGTCTGCCGGCAGCGCCCACGGCGACCTTGACGGGGACCATCACGGCGGCGGATACGAATGCCCCGCTGCCGAACGTCCCGGTGACGATCCTGTCGTCCCCCGGCGGCGTCTCGGTGGCAGCCACGGCGACAAACGCGGCGGGCGTTTACACGCTGGCCGTCCCCGCCGGGCAGACGCTCACGGTGAGTGTCAGCGCGTATACCGCAACAGGCGGGGCGTATGCTGGGGCGAAAGTGCCGGTGGCCGCCGTCCCCGCCGGGCAGAGCGAAACAGTCAGCGCAGCCCTGCGGCCCGCTCATACCTTTGCGACGGGCCTTCAAATGATCTCGTCGCCTTACAGTTACGCCGGCCTCGGCGACTTCGCTGCGCTATTCGGCCTGTCCGCCCCGTCGGCCCGGCTGATCGCCTGGAACGCTTCCGCCGCCGCGTATGTGTTTTATCCGGCGGCTCCCGCGAACACGCTCTCGCCCGGCACCGGCTACTGGGTCTCGTTCCCGGCCCCGGCGTATCCGCACTTCGATGGGGCGCTGGTCCCGGCGACCGCGCCGTTTTCGCTTCCGCTTGCGGCCGGCTGGAACCTCATCGGCGACCCGTTCCCCGCCGCCGTGCCGCTGTCTTCCATCACGGCAAACGGCAGCCCGATTCCGGCCAGCGCCGTTTCGCCGACGCTGTATTCCTACAGCACGGCGTCCGGCCAGTACCTTTCGGTAAGCGCTGCGACCGACGCGCTTCAGCCCTATGCCGGCTACTGGATTTACTCGGCCCAGCGGGCGACACTGAGTATCCCGGCGCACTAACGCCGTGCCGGTTGACCTTGCTTGCCCGAACGTGCTAAAATAACGCCAGCTTCCATTTCCTGCCCTTCAACGGAGAACCACGATGACACGAACACACGGAACCGCCCTCGCTGCCGCCGCGCTTGGCGCTGTTCTCTCGCTCGGCCTCAGCACTGGCGCGTCGGCGCAGGCGCAGGTCCCGGCAGAGAAGCCGATTACACTCAAGCTCGGCGTTTTCCTGCCAAGCGGCAGCACCCTCAAAAATGCCGTCAGCGACACCTGGTTCAGCATTGGCGGCGAGTACACGCTCGTGCCGAAGCCCGGTGCAGAAACTGCCGCCGGGCGCTTTCTGCCGCTGGCCTACATTGACTACGCCGGCAGCAACCGCCACGGGATCAACGCAAACTATGTCGGGATCGGGCCGGGCTTCCGCTACAACCTTGCGTCCCCCGGCAGCAGCACACTGATCCCGTATGTCGGGGCGGGCGCCGGGGCGTACTTTCTGCACGCCAAAGGGTTCAGCGGGTCGTCCAACAAGACAAACTTCGGCTACCGCCTGAATGCCGGGGTCGAGTTCAACCAGTCTTACCTCGTGGAAATCAACTACACCGACGGGAACAGCCTGAGCGGCGCCCGGTTCGGTGGTTTTAATCTTCAAGCCGGCCTAAAGTTCTAGCTGGTCCCAATCTCTCGCCGGCGTGAACTCCTAGAAAGCCGAAACAAATTGTATGACCTATCAAGACGCGGAGCAGGATGAGCGAGAAGATCCGGTCTCTCACGAAAAGGTGGACCCGCGCACGTCGCCGCACCAAAGCTTTTACGCCGGGCGGCACTACTATTTCACGAGCATTACCAACAAGCAGGTGTTTGACGAGGACCCCCAGCTTTGGGTCTCGACCCCGCATGTGTCCGAGACTTCCGCGTCGCTGTCGCCCATCGGCGAGCCTGAAAACTAACAACGCCGGAAGACAAGTCCATGCCGAAAGTTCAGCCGTTCCGCAACCCAAATCACCTGCCGACCAAAGTCTGCCCCGCCTGCGGCAAGCCGTTCACCTGGCGCAAGAAATGGGAGCGCGACTGGGCAAATGTCGTTTATTGCAGCGACAAATGCCGCCGGACAGGGAAGTAGACCTCTTCAAGAAAGCCATTTTCAAGAAAGCCATTTTATGACCGCTACCAAAGTTATTCGCCGCGCCACCCTTATTCGCCGCGCTGCCGCCGGCGCTCTGCTTTTCGCCGCCTTTGCCGCCGGGAACGCGGGCCGAAGCCTCGCCGAGCCGCCGAAGCCCTTCCTGCACCCGCTGTTCACTGATGACATGGTTTTGCAGCGCGACCACGCCGACCCTGTTTGGGGCTGGGCCGCGCCGGGGCAGACCGTCACCGTGAGCTTAAACGGGCAGACCGTGTCCGCCGTCGCCGGGCCGGACGGGAAATGGACGGCGGCGATTGGCCCGCTTGCCGCCGGCGGACCGTACACCCTGTCGGTCGCCGGGCCACAGACCGTCACGCTCAAAAATGTCATGGTCGGCGACGTCTGGCTCTGCTCCGGGCAGTCCAACATGGAGTTCGGGGTTGGAAATCTTGAGAAACCCGACCAAGCCATTGCGGCGGCGAGCGACCCGAACCTGCGCCTGTTTACGGTCCCGAAAGTGACGGCGGAAACGCCGCAGTCCGTGGTAACCGCCGGGCAGTGGCAGGCGTGTTCCCCCGATACCATCAAGAACCAGGGAACGTGGAACGGCTTCAGCGCCGTCGCCTACTTCTTCGGGCGAAAGCTGCGGCAGGATACCCATGTCCCCATCGGGCTGCTGCTGTCGTCGTGGGGCGGCACGCCCGCCGAAGCCTGGACCAGCGAAACCGCGCTTCGCAAAGACCTCCCGGAGTTTGCGCCGAAGCTGGACCAGCTCGACGCCGCGCCGGCAATCACGACAAGCCTGAGCCAGCAGGTGACCGATTGGTACACGAAGAACGACCCCGGCACATCCGCCAACTGGCAGGCGCTGGTCTTCGATGATTCCGCCTGGAAAACGATCACGGAGCCGGGCTTCTTTCAGGACGCCGGCATTGCGGACCTGAGCAGCGTGAACGGCATTGTCTGGTTCCGCCGCACCTTCGACCTGCCGGCGGCGGAGGCCGGAAAAGACGCCGTGCTGCATCTGCTGGCCGATGACAACGACACCACCTGGGTCAACGGCACCCAAGTCGGCGCAACGGACGGCTTTAAAACGCCGCGTGCCTACACGGTCCCGGCGGCGCTCCTGAAGCCGACCGGCAATGTCATTGCCGTGCGGGTGCTGGACACCGGCGGCAAAGGCGGCATTTACGGTGAGCCGTCCGGTCTCAACTTAGCAGTGACTAAGGGCGCTTCTCTGCCGCTCGCCGGACCCTGGCGCGTCGCTCTCGGCGCTTCTTTGACCGCGATCCCGCCGGTTCCCGTCGCGATTGACAAAGACCAGAACTTCCCCTCGGTGCTGTATAACGGCCAGATCGCCCCGCTTGCGACGTTCGGCATCAAAGGCGCGATCTGGTACCAGGGCGAGGCGAACGCCAACCGAGGGATGCAGTACCGGCGCCTGCTGCCCACGATGATCAGTGACTGGCGCAGCCAGTGGGGCGAAGGGGATTTTCCGTTCCTCATTGTCCAGCTTGCCGGCTGGGAAGCGGGCGGCCCGGACTGGGCGGCCCTGCGGGATGCCCAGTGGCGTGCGGCGAAGACCGTTGCAAACGCCGGCATCGCGACCGCCATTGACATCGGCACTCAGGCGGACATCCATCCGAAGAACAAAGAAGAAGCCGGACGCCGCCTAGCCCTGGTGGCGGAAGCGAAAGTGTACGGCGAGAAGGTCCCGTTCGCCGGTCCGGTCTACCGGTCGCTGTCCGTATCCGGCCACACGCTGACGCTGTCGTTTACCCACACCGACGGCGGCCTCGTCTCCCGCAGCGGCCCGGACTTGACCGGCTTCGAGATTGCCGGAAGCGACGGCGTCTTTGTCCCCGCCCGCGCCCGTCTCAGCAAAGACACGGTCGTCGTGTCGTCGCCCAAAGTCCCGGCCCCCGCCGCCGTCCGCTACGCCTGGTCCGGCTTCCCTGCGTGCAGCCTCTACAACGGCGCTGGCCTGCCTGCTTTTCCATTCGACACGAGCGGGAAGTAAAAGCAAACCCGGATGACCGACGATCAATATCTCACTGCTTGGTTAGATGATGAAGTTAATCAGGGAAACTTGGAGAACGTCGTGAAGCTCATTGAGCAGGGAGCCAATGTCAATGGCCGGAATGTGCTGGGGAATACTGCGCTCATGGCAGCGGCTTACACCGGGCAACTAAATATGGTGCGGCTTTTGCTGGTGCGGGGCGCAGACAGGTCTCTGCAAGGGTTTGACGGGAAAACAGCGCGAGAAATGGCGGAGCAAATAGGTCGCCAAGAGGTTGCGTTGGTGCTGGAAGAGTAATCCGGCACTGGAAGTGCCGGGCTTTTGAAGTGCGATTGTCTGCCTCCGCAGACATTAGAGGTGAAGTGGAAGGTCGGCCTTGATCTTATGTCCACGCAGGTGGACAATCGCTTCACAGAAAACCCGGATTAAAATCCGGGTTTTGATCATGCCGCGCTCTTCAAGTTTTGCTCTACTGCACCGCTGGCAGCTTCCCCTCCTCTGCACCCTGCCGCTCCAACACGACTTCTTTGCGCTGGACCGACACCTCGGCAGGCGCGAAGACGCCGACAATCACCTGGTCGCCGATGACCTCTAGGATTTCGATTTCAATTTGGTCTAAACCAACCCCGATTTGAATGATCGAACTGCTGCCGTCGTGCGGACGGCGGTTAAAGAGGTGCATAACAATCCTTTGCAGAAGCGAGTGTAAGCCACTGCCTTGCAGGAATCATGCCAAGTACGAATGCCTGCTTTTAAGCGGTCTTCGGTGTGACCCAGCGGCTTTCGCGGGCGCCGCTATACAGCGCTTCCATGACCGCGCTACGGGTCGCGGCTTCGCGCACCGTGACCAATGCCGCGTCTTTGCCCGCCACCGCGTCTAAAAAGGCATCCAGGCTCGCGGGCCTTGCGGGCGGCAGCTTGGTCCAGGGCGTCTTGCCGTCCGCGCCGTCTACATGGCTGCTCTTAAAGGAGAGAGCGCCGTTGATGATGACCGCGTGACCCTCCGTGCCGCAGAGCTGGAGCGTCACCGGATCGGCGACATCGTCCCACGCGGCGGCAAGTGTACCGATTGTCCCGCTTGTAAACCGCAGCAGCCCCTCGCCGGTCTCGTCGCAGCCGTCATACGCCCCGGTGCCGGGGTCGAGGAGGGCGGTCGCCTCCGAAACGTCGCCCAGCAGCCAGAGCAGGATGTCCAGCATGTGGGCGCCCAGATCCCCAAATGCTCCAACCCCGGCGATCTTCGGATTAGCCATCCAGCGCCAGTCCGTATCGAACCAATGGCCCAATGCTCCCGAATGGCAGTTCGAGCCGCGCACCCGCGTGATCTTGCCCAGCGCCCCTGCTTCGACCTGCTGCTTCAGGAACAAATGGGCCGGATACCCGCGCATGAAGAAGCCCGTGCTGTAGATCACCCCCGCTTCCTCAATCGCCGCTGCCATTCGGAACGCATCGGCGGACGTGAACCCCAGCGGCTTTTCGACAAAGAGATGCTTGCGGGCCGCTGCCAGCGGCAGGACCACCTGCCCATGCAGATTGGTCTCCGTGCAGACGATGACCGCCTCAATTTCCGGGTCGGCGCAGAGCGCGTCTACAGTCTCGGCGATAGACGCGCCTAGCTCTCCCGCCCGCCGCTCGGCGCGGGCGCTGTCATGGTCCCAAACCGCTTTGCAGACCATGTCCGGGCGGTTTTTCAATGTCTGGATAAAGCCGCCGATGTGGATGTGGGCGCAGCCGGCAATGGCAATCGTCGTCATAAATTGGGGTCCTTTGCGTTGTCGTTTAGTTCAAGAGCGTTCGCGGCAATAACTGCATTGCAATCATCCCAGTATGAGGAGAAACTTTTAATGACTGAGAAACCGGCACGTCCGAAGACCGCCGACATTCCCGCTCAAACCATTCCCTACCCCGGCAAGCAGACCGAGATGAAGCTGCCGCCGCAGACCGATCTGGTCGGCTACAAGCCCGCCGGCAAGCTTGCCGGTAAGAAAGCGATCATCACCGGGGCCGACTCCGGCATCGGCCGCGCCGTCGCCCTTGCGTTTGCTTTAGAAGGCGCGGACGTTGCGATTGTGTATAACGAAAACGACGGCGACGCCGACGAAACGAAATCGCTGGTGGAAGCGCAGGGCCGCCGCTGCCTTTCGCTGAAAGCCGATGTCCGCGATTCCGCCGCCTGCCGCTCGGCGGTCGCAAAAGCGGTGGCCGAGTTCGGCGGCCTCAACATTTTAGTCAACGACGCGGCCTACCAGGCCGTGCAGGACTCTTTGGAAGACATCAGCGACGAGCAGTTCCGGCGGACTCTGGAAACAAACATCTTCGGCTATTTCTACATGGCAAGAGCGGTCCTGCCGCACCTGACAAAAGGGGATGCGATTGTCAATACCGGCAGCATTGTCGGACTGGTCGGCGAGAAGCACCTGATTGACTACTGCACCAGCAAGGGCGCGATTCATGCGTTTACCAAAGCCCTCGCGCTTAATTTAGGGCCAAAAGACATCCGGGTCAACTGCGTCTGCCCCGGCCCGGTCTGGACCCCGAACATTCCCGGTACGATGCTTCTGGAAGATGTCAAGACCTTCGGTGCTGAGGTCGCTCTCGCCCGCCCCGGTCAGCCCGACGAGCTGGCTCCGATTTATGTGTTTCTCGCCTCAGACGACGCCAGCTTCATGACCGGCGCTCTCGTCGAAGTCACCGGCGGCAAGATGTCCAGCAGCTAAGAAACTGTATGTAAAGTCAGGAGAAGCCCCCCTGCCCCCAATAATGGGGGAGTTAGAGTTAGGAGAAGACTGCTCTTCTCATGCTCCCCCATTATTGGGGGCAGGGGGGTATTGCATCACTGCCCCAGCGCATACCGGGCCAGCAGGGCGTCAATCAGCAGCGCCGTCCATGCCTCGTGATCTTCGGAGTCGGCGAACTCAAAGCGCAGGCCCGCCGCGCCGGTCTCTCCGTCGCGCCACATCAGGTCGCCGAGCGTCAAAACTGCCGGGCCGGAGACGCCGCGCAGACGCACCGGGACCGGCCCGTCGAGCCAGGCCGGAACCTGAGTTAATCGAGCGCCGCCAACTCCGAGGTCGCTTGATGGTGCCGGCTGCCAAGTGCCGCCGTCATGCATCTCCACCGTAATCCCTTCCGGGGCAGGCCAGCGCCGGAAGTCCCGCCGCCCGCCGCCAGGCGCGTCCGCCGGCTTCGCTCCCGACGCCTCAGCCAGCCGCAGACGCTCCAAAAGCGCCAGCGCGTCATCCTGCTTTCGCAGGGCCATATCAAGGTCGTTCTCGGCGTCGAGAAGCTCAGTCTCGCCCATGTCTTCGTAATCGCTCATGCTGTTTTCTCCTTGTTGAAGCCCCCCCCAATCCTGGGGAGCCAGAATCGGAGCGGAGGCCGGATGGGGCTAGTCCGTTCTGTATGGCTCCCCAGAATTGGGGCGGGGGGGCTGCGGCACGTCATGCAGCGCCGCAATCATCCGGTCAATTTCGACGGTCGTATTGTAATGCGCCAGCCCGACCCGCACCGCGCCGCCGTGGCCTTCCAGCCCCAGCGCTTCCATCAGCCGAAGGGCGTAATAATTGCCACTCCAAACGCAGATGCCGCTTGACGCCAGATATTCCGCCGTCTCACGCGGCGTCAGCCGGGGCCAGGTCCACGCGACTGTCGGCAGGCGCTCGTCCAAGCGGCAGAAGTCCGTCAGGCCGTAAATCGTGACATCGGGCAGGCTTTGCAGGCCCGTAATCAGATGCCGGGACAGCGTTTGCTCGTAAGCTTTAATCGCCGCCATCGCCGTTTTCAGCGTCCGCCGCCGGTCTGTATAACCCTGCGCGGTATACTCATCCAAAAACGGCCCGCCAAAGTAATGGCCGACGCCTTCCAAATAGGACACCGCCGCCGTGACCCCCGCCAGGCTCTCATGGCTGAGCGTGCCGAGTTCCCAGCGGTAAGGAATCGCGTCCTTCGACGGCTTCACTTTGTGCGGCGTGAGGCGCGTCAAGTGCTCGGCTTTCCCGTACAAAACCCCGGCGTGCGGCCCGAAGAACTTGTAAGGGGAACACGCGAGAAAATCGCAGTCCAGCTTCTCGACATCAATCGGCCCGTGCGGGGCATACTGCACAGCGTCCACAAAGACCATCGCGCCCTGCGCGTGTGCCAGCCGCGTGATCTCCGCCACCGGCGGAACCGTGCCGACGGCATTGGACGCATGGGTGACAGCGACAAGTTTTGTTCGGGGCGACAGCGCCTGAGCGAAGCTGTCTAAATCCAGCGTTCCGTCGGCAAGGTGAACGTCAACCACCCGAATAATCGCCCCGGCGGCTTCGAGATCGGTCCACGGCGCGACATTCGCGTCATGGTCCAGCGCCGTCACCACCACTTCATCGCCCGGCGAAAGCGTTTCGGCGAGCGAGCGGGACAGATGGAACGTCAGGGCCGTCATGCTCGGCCCAAAGATGATTGTTTCCGGCCCCGGCGCGTTCAAGAGATCGGCCATCGCCATTCGTGCGTCTGCAACGATTTTGTCGGTTCGGCGGCTTGTCTCAAACGCCCCGCCGACATTGGCATTCGCCGTCTTATAATAATCGGACACGGCCTCAATGACCGCCGACGGGACCTGAGTCCCGCCGGGATTATCAAAGAAGACGGCGGGGTGGGCGTCGAGAGTGAGCGCAAGTGACGGAAACTCCCGGCGCAGGGGCAGAGGATCAAAGAAGTTAGTCATAGCCGTTAATTCGCGATTTCCGGCGTTTCTCCTGCTGTAATTTCCTGAACGACCAAATCCATCCACTATTTTCCCAGTTCAGACCGCAAGAAAACTCTCGCCGAGTTAGGGGGCGACGTTTGCCTTCTCTGCGGCTACTCGCACTGCCTGCGGACGGTGAGTTTCCACCACCAAGTTCGGACGGAAAAATCGTTTCCGCTGGACGCCCCCAACGTTCGAACTGTGCATCCGCTGCCATGCTGAGGTTGAGGATAATTATGCCGGAATGCACCAGAAGCCGAAATAAAATTATTGGCGATACCTCTTGAATTCTTAGGAGCGCGTGGGTATACTACGCTGTACATGGACATATTGAAGTCTGTGAAGAGAATGGCTCCTTAGCTCAGTTGGTTAGAGCAGGAAACTCTTAATTTCAAGGTCCAGGGTTCGAATCCCTGAGGGGCCATTAAACAAAAAGCCTGAATACTACTGTAAGTATTCAGGCTTTTTTGTCGGCATTTTGTACGAATTCAGCCTTGACAGAAGCCGTTCGGTCTGCTACAGTACACAGTAACTACAGTACACAGTAAGAGCGTGCCGGGCGGTAACACTTCCTGCCCGGCCTCCGTAAACGGATCATTCAGTCTCACTCATAAGGGAAACCCATGCAAGATTTAGAAGCAGAAGTCAAGCCGCCGGCGACAGCCAAATCCAAGCTGACCCGGCGGGCCTTTGTCAAAGGCGTCATCGTCACCGTCGGCGGGGCAGGACTTGCCCTCGGCGGCCTGCGCCTGCCCGGCACGAGCGCCCAGGGCATCGCCGGCGCTGCGGACAAGCCGACTTTGTACATGGTCGCAACCGCGCATATCGACTCGCAGTGGAACTGGACCGTCCAGCATGTCATCGCCCATGCGATCCCAAGAACCATGCGGCCCAACTGGGAGCTATTTGAAAAGTACCCGGCGTACTCGTTCAACTTTGAAGGCACGATCCATTATCAATGGTTCAAAGAATACCACCCGGAAGACTGGGCCGAGCTGCAATCGTGGGTCCAGAAAGGACGCTGGAAGCTGTCGGGGTCCTGGGTCAACGCCGTGGATGTCTGCACTCCCAGCCCGGAGTCGCTGTTCCGGCAGGCGCTTTACGGCCAGCAGTTTTTCCGCCGCGAGTTCGGCAGGGTCAGCCGGGACATTTATCTCCCCGACTGTTTCGGCTTTCCGTATTCCCTGCCGGCGATTGGCCGGCATTCCGGCCTGCAATCGTTCTCGACCCAGAAGTTTGATCTTTGGGGCGGCTGGTTCCCTGCGCCGTTCTCGGTCGGACGCTGGGAAGGCGTGGACGGCTCGGAGCTTGTGACCGCCCTGCGGCCCGGCTCGTATAACCACGATGTCCGCGACAACCCGGCGATCTCGTCCGACTGGAACGCCGACATGGCGAACGCCGGCAGCAAGCAAGTCGACCTGCGCTACTTCGGGGTCGGCGACCAGGGCGGCGCTCCCAGCGCCTCGTCCGTCGCCTTCGTGCAGCAGGCGGCGGACGACGCCAACGCCCCGGTGCGGGTCATCAACACCAGCGCCGACCAGATGGCAAAAGACCTGACCCCCGCCCAGATTGCCGCCCTGCCGCACTACAAGGGCGAGCTGACCATGAAGACCCACGGGGTCGGCGGGTACACGTCCCAGGCCGCCCACAAAAAGTGGAACCGGATGAACGAGCAGATGGCCGACGCCGCCGAGCGGGCGGCGCTTGCCGGTGCGTACCTCGGCGGCCCGGCCTACCCGCACGACACACTGAGCCAGAATTGGGTGCGAATCCTCTGGAACCAGTTCCACGACACCCTGCCCGGAACCTGCGTTCCCCAGGCATATACGTTTGTCTGGAACGACGACTTATTAAGCCTGAACCAGTCGTCGCAGATCATCACCACCGGCGTCGCGGCGATGGCCCAGCATTTGGATACCGCTGTTAAAGGCGTGCCGCTGGTCGTCTACAACCCGCTGGACCAGCCGCGCACCGACGCCGTGGAAGCGACCGTAACGCTTCCCGCCGGCACGCAGAATGTCCGCGTGTACGATACCGTCAGCGGCGCGGAAGTGCCGAGCCAGATGCTTTCGGCGGGCGGCGCAGGCGCTCAGATCGTCTTCATCGCGTCCGCGCCGTCCGTCGGCAGCCGCGTCTACGATGTCCGGCCCGCGAAGTCCGCATCAACGCTGAAAACCGGCCTGAGCGTTTCGGCGGCCGGGCTGGAAAGCCGCCGCTACAAAGTGACGCTCACGGCGGCGGGCGACATCGGCAGCGTCTACGACAAAGATGCCAAAACCGAGCTTCTCAGCGCCCCCAGCCAGCTTGAATACATGCACGATTCGTCGCCGACCTGGCCTGCCTGGGAGATTTTGTGGCCGACCGTCCAGAACGCGCCGCTCGGCGTGATTGCGGACAACGTTAAAGTGCGCGTCGCCGAAAACGGCCCGGCCCGCGTGTCCCTGGAAGTCACCCGGACTCTCGGCGAGACGACCTGGGTGCAGCATGTTCGTTTGACGCCGGACGGTGACTGGGTGGAGGTTCACAACGACATTGACTGGCAGACGCCGGGAACTTTGGTTAAAGCGTCGTTCCCGATGACGGCGTCAAACCCCGTCGCAACTTTCGACTTAGGACTCGGCACCATCGAGCGGCCCAATGCCGCGCCGAACCGCTACGAAGTCAACGGCCAGCAGTGGGCGGATTTAACCGACAGCAAGGGCGGGCATGGCCTCGCCGTCCTCACCAAGTACAAGTACGGCTGGGACAAAACCAGCGACAGCAAGCTGCGCCTCAGCCTCATCCGAACGCCGGCCGGCAGCGGCTACCCGTGGCAAAACACAAACGACTTGGGCCGCCACCACTTCCCCTATGCTTTAGCCGGCCATGCCGGAGACTGGCGCTCCGGGAACATCCCCCTGCGGGCGGCCCGGTTCAACCAGCCGCTGATGGCGTTCCAAACGGCAAAGCATCCAGGCGTCGAGCGGCAGTTCTCGCTCCTGCAAACCAGCACAAGCCAGGTCGCCGTGCGCGGCTTCAAGAAAGCCGAGGACAGCAATGAGGTCGTCGTCCGCGTTTCGGAGCTGCACGGGCAGCCCGCCACTGCGACATTGACGTTCGCCTCGCCGGTTGCCTCAGTCCGCGAGATCAACGCCGCCGAAGAGTCGGTCGGCCCGTACTCGGCGCAGAACGGCAAACTCGTCTTTGATCTGACCGCCTACCAGCCGCGCTCGTTCGCGGTGACACTCGCTCCGGCAGCGTATAAGATCGCGCCGCCGCTGAGTATTCCGGTCGCTCTGCCTCTCAATTTCGCGGGCATTACGACCCGCGAAGCGCCGAAAGGCAGTGCGTTCGATACCACCGGCGGCTCGTATCCCGCCGAGCTGTGGCCGTCGTCAGTGACGGCGCAGGGGATCAGCTTCAAGCTGGCCGGCAGCACCGGCAACAGCATGGTCTCGTGCCAGGGCCAGACAATCGCGCTTCCTGCCGGCAGCCACAACCGGGTGTATTTCCTGGCGGCGTCGGCAAACGGCGACCAGTCGGGCGCGTTTACTGTCAATGCAGGTACGCCGCACCGAACGACCGTGAAAGTGCAGGACTGGCAGGCGCTGACCGGGCAGTGGTACTCGCGCGTCATCCACAACGACCCCGGCGACCCGGCGACCTTCGGCCCCGGCACCGGCTACCCGGACCCGAACTGGGACGGCAACCTCGTGCTGGCGAACATGGCGGTCAAGAGCGTGCGCGGCGGGCGCGTCGTCCATATCGAGGATCTACGGCCCGGCTTTGTCAAGCGTGACCCGGTTGCCTGGGTCGGCTCGCACCGGCACAATGCCGACGGCGTTTTGCCGTACTGTTTCTGCTACTTGTTCCTCTACAGCCTGGACCTGCCGGCAGGCGCGGTAAGTGTCATTCTGCCGCCTAACCCCAACATTCGGGTCATGGCGATGACGGCGGCGTCTACGCTGCTTGCCGATACCCAGCCGGCCGGTGTTTTGTACGAGCCGGACCCCTTCCCGCCGATGGCCGCCCGCACGCCGCCGCCGGTCGTCAAGCGCCTGCCCGCCGGGACGCAGGTCTTCTCGCTGGCCGCGACCCAGACCTTCGACGGCAGCCAGTCCGGCGTTGTCAGAAATGATGTTTCCGGCCTGCCGGCGGAAGGCACCGACCCGTGGACAATCAATCAGTTCGTGTACCTGACGGCCCAGCCCGTCGAGCTGACCGTGCTTGGCGGCTTCGGCGATGCTTCAGATACCGGCGGCGAGCAGCGGTACTTGATCAAGTTCCACGACGGCATTCACTTCTGGGGCAGCGACATTGACATCACAACGGGGGTTCCATTCGACCTGAACAAATGGCAGATGGTGACGCTGGCCTTCGACGGCACGACCCTGACCATCTACAAGAACGGCCTGCCGATTAAGACCGCGCCGCTGACGCTCAACGATGCCGCCGCCACAGTCAAAGTCGGCGCAGCGGGACCCTGGAACGACAACAAAGTTTCCGGCAGGATCGCCGGCTTCGGGATCTGGAACTCCGCGCTCGACCCTGCCGCCGTTAAAGCATTGATGGCTCAAATGCCGCAGTAGGCAAATGCCGCAGTAGAAAGACCCTGAAAGGAAGCGAGGGAGTGAACTCCTCTCGCTGAATTGCGTCCTTCGGACGAGGAGAAGCCGAACGTATGCTGCTCTTTCGTCCGAAGGACGACTTTATTCAGCGAGAGGAGTTCACTCCCTCGCTTTTTTCTTCGGCCACCGCCATGACCAACCGACAGCACTGGTTCCGAGACATCTTCCGCGCTTTGCTTTCACTTGAGTCGGAAGACGCTTTAGCGCCGCATTTAGCGGACGAAGATAAACGCACGGAAGCTCTGCTTACGGCAGGGCCGCTCGACGCCGGCCTGGTGCACCACCTTTACGTCCAGCAGGACGCGCTCGGCCTTGTCCTGCGCGGACGCCTGCATCTGGAAGAGCTTCTTGAAGCGATTATCGCCAAGAAGTTCAAGTATCCCGATGTCCTTCTGCACGGGCGCTTGTCGTTCTCGGCGAAAATGGACATCCTGCGAGCCGCAAACGCTCTGGACGACAGGACTTACCGGGACCTCATCCATATCAGCCGCCTGCGAAACTCCTTCGCCCACCACCTCTCGTCGGACCTCGCCGCCTACGACCTCAGCGCGTTCACCGACTGCAAGGGCCTGAAAGCCGCCGCGCAGAAGTTCCCCGTGCCCGAAGCTAGAGCGATCCTCAGCACCTTCTTCTTCCGCCAAATCCTCTTGCAGCTTATTCTGCGCCTTGTCGTCCGTCACAAACTCGCCGCCTCTGCCCCCGCAGCCACGGGAGAGCACGAAGATGATTGCTGATCAAATCCACCGTATTTTGCTGGCAAAAGCGGACGCGCTTATCCGCCGAGATGCCCTCGATTTGGCGGCCCTCATCCATCCCAATTTTGTTTACGTCAACGCCGGCGGAGAGTTCGACAAGAACAGTTACATAGATACCTACTGCGTCTCCGGGCAGGTTGTATTTTTAGAGCAAAAGATCTCAGAACTTCGGATCAAACAATTCGATGGGTTTGCCGTCGCCACTCTGGTTCTAAATGATAGATTTGTTGCCTCGGAGCAGATTGTGGAAGGAAGCTACCAGTCCCTGTGCGTGTTCAAGGTATCTGAAGAAGAGTGGCGGTGGGCCGCCGGCCAAACAATGGCACGCCAACAGGAAAAAAAGCGATGAGCTTACCGGCAAAAGAAGCGATGCTGGCCCAAGTAGGGAAGTTCACCCACAACTTCACCCTGCTGACCCTGCCCAACGAAGTCAAGCCGGAAGACGGCGTCCCGGAGACGTGGGTTGAAATGCTGCGCTCTCAGGAGACCGGGAAAAAGACATGGGCCGAGCCGTGGGAGCCGTACCGGGAGCTTCTGCCCTGCGTGCTGGACTTTTTAGAGCATAAAGTCCACGGCGTTTGCGTTCTGCTGGAACAAGGCCAGCCGCCATCACTGCTGTACTTTTTCAGCAGCGAGGGGGAGGACTACTATTATGAGGGTGGACCGCCGCTTGGCGAGACAGTGACGGACGATCCGCGCCGAGTTTGGGCGCGGCTGCCGCCGAAGCTGCAAGCGTTCTACAGAAATGTGCACAACGGCTGGACAACGATCTCCTTTATGGGTCCACTTCCGGTTGAGGACATTGAGTTTTTGTCGGACTATGACTGGGGCGACGATGAGACGGAGGAGTTAAATGCCCAGCTTCCATTCCGGCTGGAAAATGCGGCGATGGTGTTCAACAACGGCGGCGGAGACTCGCTGTGCCTCGATCTCAGTTTGGATGCGCCCGAAGATCACGCATTTGCCTGGTGGCACGAAGAAACGCTGGAGCCGATGCTGGACATAAACTTTTGGGATTTAATGGACGGCTGGATCTGCGGCCAGCTTGAAGATGTGGATTTAGCGGATCAAGCAGAATAATCCTAGACCTGGAAGCTTTCACGGCATGACACACGGCATTGACGAAGCCGCGACACTTGCGGCGATTGAGCGGTGCCGGCACATTACTTGGCAGCAGGACAGCCGCCGTCTTGGGTCGCACGCTGCACTGATGCGGGAGTTCTTGCGCCGGGCGGCGGTCCTCTCCGAAGCGCTGGCGGGAAATCCAGATTGGCGCTGGGATGACTTCACCCGTCTGCTTCCGCTGCCGCTCTTGGTGAGGCGCTTTCTGCCGGCTTCTGCCTTTTTAGATGAGGAGCCGCGCTGTGACCGGCCTGGTGTGGACCCGCTGGAAGATAAAGTGATTGCGCTGAACAATGGTATGAACAAAAGCGGCTTTGATACCGGCTGGTATGGCCGGAACGTGTGCGGGTGGTATATCCGCTGGGCATCCGTGAAAAACCTGCCGTCTGTGGCGGCGCTTCACCTGCCGGACCCTTACGAGCCGCTCGTCATCTTTTTCGAGCGCGGCGGCTGGTTCCGTCGCGAACAGGGGTATGTAGACTTGAACGGGACCAACGTGACGCTGAGTACCTACAAGAACCGACCGCCGCTGTCGCTTGACCCGGCGGCGCTGGATGCACTTGATGCAGACGTTGCGGTGTGCGCTCGGCGTGTCGTCTGAGGACAAGATGAGTGACTATATTCGCGTTTTTTGCCGTTCGAGCCGCCTGATTGCGCTGACTGAGATTACGGAGTTCATCAAAGACGGCGTTTACTTTGAGGAAGAGCCTCGGTTTGACCCGCCGCTCAACGATGTCGAAGGCGACTGGCAGAGGCTGACCGTTTTCTACCAGCCGGAAACGCGGCCTATCGTGCTGCACAAAAACGCCGGTGACCCACTGATGCACGAAGAGATCGCCGAAATCAGCGCGGGAGCGGCAGAAGGCTTGCACCGGCGGCTCCAAGAAACAGCCCAGACAATTACGATTGAAATTCACCTGTCTGCGCTCACCGAAGAAGCTTGGGAAATGCTGGACAGCCTGGAAGCCTATCTTGCCCGGACGTATGACGGCATTGTCTCTGTAGACGGCGAAGGCTTTTACGATGCCGCCCTGCATTGGATAACAAAATAGCAGGAAAACAGGCAGGCGGCGGCGTATGGTACAAAGAGCGACACCATCAACGAGGAGACACCGATCATGCCTGGTATCCGCAGCGTCATTTCTACACTCGACCCGTCGGGGCAGGAGGTCATGGGGCCGAATGTTCTGCTCTGGCACTACCCGAACAACGACATTGTCAACGGCTCGCTTCTCACCGTCGAAAGCAACCACTTCTGCGTTCTGAAGTCGCGCGGCGCGATTATCAACGTCTACGAAACCGGCCAGTACCCGATTGATACGCCCCAAAGCGTCCTGTTCGGCTCCATTCAGCAGGCGTTCTACGGCGGCCAAAGCCCCTGGCAGTATGAGGCGCTCTATGTCAACCGGGCGAAGCTTGTCGTCAGCGCGTCGGGCCTCGCGCTTTCCCGCGAGATGGCCGAGATGACCTACGATGTGGACTACTACATCCATGTAGATACCCGCGAAGACGCGGTGAAGCTGGTCCAGCACATGCCGTACAGCGGCCACGCGCTGCTGACCGACAATTTGAACGCCTACGCTGGCCCGGTGGTCGAGCAGGCGATCAACCAGCTCATTCAAGCCACGCCGCTGGAACAGGTCAACGAAAAAATCCACGACCTGACGACGCTGGTGTACGGCCACTTGCAGGAGTTCTTGTCGGTGTACGGGATTACGCTGAACACGGTTAAAGTGCTGGTGCATCCCGCCGACCCGCGCATGAAGCAGCTTATCTCGCTGAAAGCCTTCGGCCTGAGCGAGATGGATGCCGTACGGTACTACACGGCAATGGTCATGGCCGAGCGCGGCGTGGTTTCCGCCCCGAACATGGCGGTCGGCCAGCCGTTCAACATCGGCGGCGCGATGCCCACGGTCGCCGAAGACCAATATCTGCGCCCCACCGCCGCACCTGCCGCGCCGGAGCCGGCGCGTGTAGCGATGCCGCTGCGTGAGCGATAGTCACAATCAGCAAAAAGAGAAGAGGGCGAACACAGAGAGGAAGGGCGAACACAAGGTTCGCGCCCTACAATCCGTTCTGAACCCCGTAGGGGCGAACCTTGTGTTCGCCCTCTCTTATGAATGTTCGCCCTGATTAACGGTTCGCCTTTCTCTCTCCTCCCTGGAACCATTTTCCATGAGCGATACGCCCAGCCAAAACCCCATCATCCAGCGCCTGCAAGTGCTGCTGTCGGGGGGCGGCTACAACTTCTATGACAAAGCCAATCTCGCGCGGGCCGACGACCTGCTGGTGCGCCAGCGGGCCGGACATTCGCTCGGCGAGGCCGCCGCACGTCTGCGGACACTGGAAACTGAGTACCGAGACGTGTATGTGCCGCCGGTCACGCGCGACCACCCGATGCCGTCGGCGGAAACAATGGCAAAGCTGCGCGGCTTGCCCCGTCTCGCGGAGCAGCTTCGGGGCCTAGAGTCGGATATTGCCGGCATGGCCGCCCCGGCGCAGGACAAGTTCTGGTGGCGTTTGCGCTCGGAAGTGAGCCTCTTGAACGCGCTGATTGCGTTCGACGACGGCCTGCTTCAGTCGTCGGCGCAGATTGGGCGCGTCGTCGCGGGATGGACCGCCGACCACTGGCACACGGAAGACCTGGCCGCACATCTTGCGCCGCAAGTTTCCCAGCTTGCGCGTGACCGGCAGCAGCTTCTGCTGTCACCTGTTTAGGCAGTCAGGAACGCGGCAATAAATTGCGACGCTGTGGGGCGCAGACGCCGAGTGTCCGCTTTCGCGGACGAAAAATAAGATGCGTCAGAATGTCCTGCTCCTTGTCCGCGAAGGCGGCCACTCGGCGTCTGCGCCCCACAGCGTAGGATTTCAATCCCACGCGCTTAATCCCACGCCTCTCGCCTTCCTCTTCCTGCCTCTACTTCGCCCGGTACACCGCAATCTCCGACAATCCCGCATTCTCCGTGCTGGGCTTCACGGCAGATACTTGGAACGTCAGCGATGTGATTGTCTTTGGCGGGAAGCGCAGCGTCAGCGGCGTCTTGCCGTCATCGGGCAGGGCGCCGAACGGGAGGCTTGAGCCGTCGCTGAATGTCAGCGTCCCCGCCATGACCTGGTCATTGGTGTTAGGCCGGTCATACAACGCGACATGGTCCACCGTCTGCGGCGTATTCCAGGTCAGCGTCAGCGACGCGCCGACCTTGCTGCCCGCCGACCACTCGTTGGCCTTGTCTTCGGGATAGCCGCCTGCGATGCCGTCTACCGCGCCTTCGGGTGTGTACCCGCCTTCCGTCCCGCTGACAGTGACATGCGCCGTTCGCGCAGCGTTGTCGGGGGTCAGAATGGCGTCGGTGGGTGGCATGAGCGGCAGGAGATACCGCTGTCCGCCGAAGGTGACAAGCGCATGGACCGGCAGAGGAACCGGGCGTCCGCGCCAGTTTAGTGTCGGGGCTGGGAGGACAGTCGGCGCGGCATCGGGCTGGTACAAGTCGTTCTGGATCGCGCCGCGATAGAGTGTCGGGCTTTGATTGTGCGCGACAAGACCGACGCCCGCGACTGCCAGCAGCGCTTCCTTCTGTGCAGGCGTCGCGGCGGGGCCGTTCAGTACGGAGAACATCCCGCCGGGAGGGTTCTCGCCCAAAATCCCATTGACGCGGCGGGCGGCGGCGACAAGCTGGCAAGCTTCAGAACCGGCAGGGGCGGCAGTCAGCATAATCGTCGTGGCTGAACCGACAGGCCGTGCCGGAACAATAATCCGGTTCGTGAACATCGCCGCGTCATAGAGAACCGCCGCAGGCAGGCCGTTGACGGTCGCTTTGGCTGCCCGCGCCGTGTCCGGCAATTCAACGATTAAACTTCGCCGGGTCGGCTGTCCGGCGTAGTGGCCGCGCACGGCCCCGATTGCGACCGTCACCAGAGCGCCGTGGCGCGTGTAGGACAGCGGCGTGGTCGCAGACTGGCCGCGCTCGTAGCCTGTTGTCACGCCGTCGTCTTCGTACAAAGTGCTGCGGCCCGTGACGCCGTCGGAGCCGGGATAGCAGCGGACACGCAGGGTCGTCAAGGGCGTCGTCGCCATACGCGGCCTGTACGGCTGCATCGGGATCGGGACGCCGCCCTTGGCGTACAAAGGGAACTCGTTGATGTCGGCGGCAACCAGCTTCTCCGTGCCGCCGGAGAACTTCTCATGCGTGAAGAAATTGTACCAAGTATTATGGGGTGGGAACCAGACCGTCTGTGTTCCGACCCGGCCCGGTCCGACCCCCGCGCTCACAATCGGCGCAGCCAGCAAATTGTCGCCAAGCAGGAACTCCTGGCCGTTGTGGTAGGCGTTTTCATCTTTCGGGTAGTCGAGATAGAGCGGCCTGTCGAACGGTATGGTCTCGCGGCAGGACTGCGCCGCACTGGTGTAAATATAGGGAAACAACTGGTCACGCAGGTGGAACGAGACCCGCATGGAGTTCTCGGCCCATGCCGGGTACAGCCAGGGGCGGCGGTCCATCGTCGCGTCGCGGGTGGAATGAGAGCGCAGGACAGGGCTTGTCGCGCCGAACTGCACCCAGCGCGTGTATGATTCTTCGTTGCGGCCCCGGTTGTGCCCGCCGATGTCGTGGGACCAGAAGAAGCAGCCGACATTTCCTGCCGTAGACGTGAACGGCACTTCAAACGCCAGCATGGAAAAGCTCGTGCTGGCGTCGCCGGAAAAATGGATCGGGTGCCGATGATCGCCCCAGCCCGCCCAGCGCGAGAACGACAAGCCGCGCTGCCCGTTTTGCGCCGTGTGGTCATACAGCAGTGTGTTCAGCCAGAACAAGTTGGTCAGGCTCGGAATCGAGCGCGTATTCGGATACTGCTGCCAGTCCAGCCACCAGAAGTCCACGCCGTCTTTTTCGAGCGGCGCGAAGACGTCCGAGAACAGCGCGTGCATATATTTAGGGTCAGCGGCGTCAAACGGAATCGTCTGCTTCGCCGCCGGTTCCGCGCCCATGTCGCGCATGAACGCGGCGTATTGGTCTTCCTGCGGGCCTACCCCGTCGGCGGGGTGTAAATTAAGCGTCACATGGAGGCCCTGCGAATGCAGCCAGGGCAGAAGCGCTTCGGCATCCGGCAGCAGTGTCCGGTTCCAGGACCAGCCGGTCCAGCCGTCCTTGTGCCAGTCCATGTCCAGCACCATGTTGTCCAAAGGAAAATCATGCTGGGCGTACTGCTGCACGAGGACATGATAATCGTCCTGCGTGTAGGGCCAAAAGCGAGAGTACCAGACTCCGAGGGCATACTTGCGGGGCAGGGGAACCGGCCCGCCGACGACCGCAAGAGACTTCAGCGCGGCCCGGTAATTGTCGCCGTAGCCGAACAAGTACCAGTCCGTGCGCCCGGCGACGGCAGGCCGAGACTCGACCCAATGTTGCGTCAGCAGCGGCGTCTGGGAGTCGTCGAGCAGGAACCATCCGTCCCGCGACAGCAGCCCCTGCCCCAAATCTACCGGGCCGTCCGCACCGTCCAGCGTGCGGATGGTCCCGCCTAAATTGCCGGGGTTCGGCATCCCCGGCGTCCAAGTCACCGCCGGTTGCGTCCCGCGCTTGATGACGGCGCGGAGGTTAGATGCCGAGAACGGCTGCCCGTTCGGCGTATAAGTCACCTTGATTGCATCTGTCTCGACAACGATGCCCGCCGGGTTTTGGACGGGGACGCCCCGCAGGACACGATGCGCCGCAAACAGTGAGGGCGCGTCTACAAACTGCCCGTTCGGCGCGTACTCCAAGCGAATGCAGTTCGCTGTAATGAGCGTGAACCGGGCGTTCCCGGCCACAATGACGTTGGACGCGGCCGCGCCGGCAGGCAGATTTAGGAGGCAGAGCAAGAGAAGGATGCCCCCTAGCCCCCAATTCTGGGGGAACCGGAGAAGAGTAGGTGTCATAGGGCGATTTTAGCATAAATTGGGGTTAAAGGGATATAATGGAGGTAGGCCGATGAGGCGTGGAAGCGTGGGAACAAGAGCGTGGGAACAAGAGCGTGGGAACAAGAGCGTGGGAACAAGAGCGTGGGACTGAAGTCCTACGCTGTGGGCGCAGACGCCTACCGTCCACCTGCGTGGACGAAGAATAGGATTATGCCACTTTCTTGTCCCTCTTACTCTTTCTCCACGAAGGTGGAGACTAGGCGCTTCGCCCCACAGCGTAGGACTTCAGTCCCACGCTCCTACAATAACAAGAAAGAGAACCCATCATGCCGCGACCCGAAACCGACAAGCGATGCTTTTCCAGCCCTGTCATCGAGCAGGTCATCGAAGAAATGCGCGGAAAGATCACCGACCCGAAGCTGGCGGACCTGTTCGTCCACTGCTTCCCCAACACGCTGTATACGACCGTGACACTGGGAACAGACAGCGAGGGCAGGCCGGATACGTTTGTCGTGACCGGGGACATTGACGCCATGTGGCTGCGGGACTCGACAAACCAGGTCTGGCCCTACCTGCCGTTCGCCGGGCAGGACCCGGCGCTTCAGCGGCTCTTGCAGGGCGTGATTAACCGCCAAGTTACCTGTGTTCTTGCCGACCCCTACGCGAACGCATTTAACCGGGTGCCGCACACGAGCCACTGGGAGTCGGACTTTACGCGAATGACCGACGACCTCCACGAGCGCAAGTACGAGCTGGACAGCTTGTGCGCCGTTTTGCGCCTGTCTTACAGCTACTACGCCGCGACAAGCGATGCGTCGTGCTTTGACGCTCGTTGGAGCGAGGCAATGCGCCTGATTATCAAGACCATCCAGCATGAGCAGGGGCCATCGCTGGAAGAAGGGGCCGGGCCGGACCCCCGCGAGTACCGCTTCCAGCGCGTCTCGCCCCGCCCGACCGAAACGCTGATGGAGAATGGCTACGGGCAGGCGGCGGCCCGCTGCGGCCTGAGCAAATCCCCTTTCCGGCCTTCCGACGATGCGGCATTATTGCCGTTTCTCATCCCCGCCAACGCGATGGCCGTGGTGGGCCTGCGGCAGCTCGCGCAGATTTGGAACGAAGCGTTGAACCAGCCGGAAGACGCCGAGGCCGCGTCGGCGCTGGCAGACGAGATTGACCGGGGCATTCGGACCCATGCAGTCGTGCCACATCCCGTCCACGGGGAGATTTTCGCGTATGAAGTGGACGGCTACGGCTCGCATTACTGCATGGACGATGCCAATGTTCCCAGCCTGTTGAGTTTGCCCTACCTCGGCTACTGCCGCTCCGACGACCCGCTTTATTTGCGGACGCGGCAGTTTATTCTCAGTGCGTCGAACCCCTACTACGCCGCCGGGACGGCGGGGCGCGGGGTTGGCAGCCCGCACACAGGCAAAGGCACAATCTGGCCGATGTCGCTGATGATGCAGGCGCTGACAAGCCGCTCGGAGGAAGAAGTGCGGGAGTGCTTGACGATTTTGAGAAGTACCGATGCCGGAACCGGCTTCATGCACGAGTCGTTCTGGAAGGATGATGCTGCGCGGTTTAGCCGGAGCTGGTTTGCCTGGGCGAACACGCTGTTCGGCGAGATGATCCTGCATGTGGACGGGGCGTTTCCGAAGGTGCTGTAGGGAGGCCCCTGCCCCAATTCTGGGGAGCTGGAAGAACCCCTCCCGCTCGTTCCTGGCACTTGCGGCATCCTGCCTCAGTGTCGCTCCCTCAGCACTGGCTACCTGGAAGGCCCCTGTTAGGGAAGGGCAAGAGCAGTTAGGACAAAGAAAGCAGGAGCGCCCGCGCCTTGTGCTTGTGTGTCTCTTGCCCTTCCCTAACAGGGGCCTTCCAGGTAGCCAGTGCTGAGGGAGCGACACTGAGGCAGGATGCCGCAAGTGCCAGGAACGAGCGGGAGGGGTTCTTTTATCCCACCCGCCAGCGTAGAATGCCGCCGGAGAAGCCGGGCTGAAGCTGCACTTCCACCCGGAACGCCGACGCCGTGACCGGCGCGAACGAGACGCCGTTGTACTTGTTCCGGCCCGTGCCGTAAGCGGACGCGCCCGGCACGGGAACCCATTCGCCGTCCTTCTGATAGGTCACGCGCCACGATTTCGGGACCCGGCACTGGCCGCTTGGAGTATCGTCATACCAGTAAACCGAAGCTTTAGAAACGGTTTTCGGCGAAGCCAAATCGTATTCCACCCACTCGGACGTGCCGAGGTGGTCCCACCAGGTGAAGCGCGGCGTCGTCAGATCAAATGACTTCGACGGCTCGGCAGGGTCGTTCAGCGCTTGAAGATTGTCATGCGCGTGCGAGGCGGACACGGACAGGGCGGGCAGGACCGGCGGGGTCCACTCGTGGGCGTCGGGGCCGGCACCGATGGTCGGGAACGACGTCAGGCGCAGGCGGGCCGCGCCCATCGGGATGAGCGTCACGGTCTCGGTAGCCTCTTCCGACCGGACCGGGCTGGGCTGGAGCGGCGTGATGACATGCTTGGTATCGGTCTGCCAGTTCGGGATTTTCTTGGCTTTCGCCGTCAGCGTGATTGGCGCTGTTTCATGCGTGAACGGGTTCGATGCAACCGGGCCGGGCTTTCGGGCGACCGTGAACGAGTGCGCCGGATGCGCTTCGTCCAGTACCAGCCCGTAGTTCCACGCCGACTCCGGGTAGACGGCGTACTGCGGCCACTGGGCGGTCCCGGCGTAGCGGTCCCACTTCTCGCCGATCAAAAGCGAGTAGGTCAGCGGTCCCCGGTTCACCGAAACGGCGTTCCGGTTGGTGGTCCACTTGCGGATTTTCACCGTCATCGGCAGGTGCAGGGCGACTTGGTCGCCGGTGTGCCACGTCCGGCGGACAATCAGGTACGACCCGGCGGCCTGCGCGGCTACCGGCTTGCCGTTGACCCGGACCGTCGCGCCGTCGCACCAGCCGGGGACCCGCAGGTACAGCGGGAACGCCACCGGCGCCGGCGCTGTCACCGCCAGATGCACAGTGTCGCCGAACGGGTATTCGGTGGTCTGGGTGATCGTCACCGGATGGCCGTGAGCGCCGGCTTTCGCCGTAACGGAGGACGCCGCGTACAGGTTCGCGGCGAGGCCGTTGTCGGCGGTCGCGTGCCACAAGTTTTCGGCAAAATAGGGCCAGGCCATACCGTAGTTGTGCGGGCAGCAGCGGTAATTGTGGACGCCGGGCATGAACGCCTGCATGGCCCAGTCGTTGGAAAAGTCGTCGCCCTTCGGCGTGTCGTCAATCTGAACCGAGTTCATGGACGTCACATAATGCAGCGACTTCTGCTGCGGGTCATACGACGCCGGAAGCATATTGAAGGCCAGCTCTTCGCAGCGGTCCATCCAGACCGGCTGGCCCGACTGGCGTGTGAGGATTTGGAACGACAGCATATACTCGGCGATGCCGCAGGTCTCAAACCCCTGGCGCGGGTCCCGGTAGCCGTGCCGGGCGTTCTCGTCGCCCGCAAAGCCGCCCCCGGCCATCTGCCCGAACTCAGCCATGACCCCGTGGTACTGCCGCTCGGACGCCTGGAAGTGCTTCGGGTCATGCGACAGCGCGGCGTACTGGGCCGGCTCGCGGAAGCCCTGCGCGAAGTTGACATTGTGCAGGTTCGGCGGGCCGCTCGTCCAATCGTAAGCGTTTGCATGGATCTTGTGCACGAGGTCCAGCAGGAACGCATCGCCGGTGCGGTTATACAGCCAGTAGACCGAGTCAATGTTGTCGCCCCAGCGGTAGCCTGCCCAGCTTTTATGGAAAACTTCGGGTTTCTGCGCGTTTTGGAGCGCAAAGAACTTCGTCAAAAATGGCAGGACGCTTGGATCGCCCGTCACCTCCTGGTAGGAGCGAATGGCATACAAAGCGGGCATGTGCGGCCAGAAGTCCGGGTCGCCGTCAAGCGAAGTCCTCGCCCCCGACGGGCCGAACCAGCCATCGGGCTGCTGGGACGCGATCATGCCCTTGATCCACTTTTCGGCCAAAGCGACGGTCGGCTTATCCCCGGTGACATAGCCGAGATCGGAGAGGCCGCGCAGCCAGTAGGTGACTTCTTCCCAGCCGGAGTTCGTGTTCGGCGTCACCCAGCCGTTGCCGTCGTATTTCAGGTAATCGGAGACTTCCGGGTAGCGCCCGCAAAGGCCGCCGACCTGCAACTCAAGCTGCTTTGCCAGCCAGCCGTGCGGCTTGATGCTGCCCGGCGGCAGCTTCAGGAACGGGGCGGCGACCAGCGGGAACCGGTTCTGCGTATAGCCGGTCCCCGCTGCCTCGGCAGACGCCTGGTGCGGCGGCAGTGCGGCGACCAGTGCAGCCCCGCCGGCAGCGGCAAGGCCCGTTTTCAGAAAATCACGTCGTTTCATAGATTGCTCTCCACTCAACACATTACATTGTATAATAGCATATCGCGCTGCCGAGAGCAAGAGGGTGAACGCACACATTACCATGAGAATTGTCACTAAAGAACAGCCAGCCAGGACCGAAGCCTTAGCGTTTCGCGCGGCCCTGCCGGTGCAGCCGGGGTGGGCGGGGCAGCTTGTCTCGCGCGGCATCGGGCGGCACCCCCGGCGGCGAATGAGCGATTACGAGCTGATCTTCGTGCGTGAGGGGATTCTAGAGATCGCGGAAGAAGCGCAGTTATTTCGAATCGAGGCAGGCCAAACTCTGCTCCTGTTTCCAAATCGCCAGCATTACGGCACGGCGGAGTACGGCCCGGACCTGTCGTTCTTCTGGGTCCATTTCATGCTGCGCCCCGAAGAAGCGCCTGCCGCCGAAGCGCCTGCCGCCGAAGCGCCTGCCGCCGAAGCGCCTGCCGCCGAAGCGCCTGCCGCCGAAGCGCCTGCCGCCGAAGCGCCTGCCGCCGAAGCGCCTGCCGCCGAATGGGAGCCGGGATTGTTCCAAATCCCGCAGGCTGCGACAGTCAGCCGGCCTGACTATTTAGCCGAGCTGTTCCGGCGCTACATTGACGACTTCGCGGCGCATCGGCAGGACCCCGTGGCCGGAGGCTGCTTGATTCAGCTCATGCTCCGTGAAGTGTCCCGGCCCGAAACCGTGCCAGCGGGGAGCGCGTCGGTGCGGGCGGCCCAGGCCGACAGCTTTATCCGCACCCATTTCCACCTGCCGCTCTCGGCAAGCGTGGTTGCCGCCCAGGTCGGCTGCCATCCTCGCTACCTGTCCCGTGTTTACCGGGCGGCTTACGGCGCGACGCTGACCGAGGCCATTCAGCGCACGCGGATTGACTACGGCTGCCGCCTGCTCCTCGGCAGCAACCTGCGAGTCGGTGAGATCGCCCGCGCCTGCGGCCTAGATGACCCCGATTACTTCCACCAGGTCTTCAAGCGCCGCAAGGGCCTGACCCCCAGCGCCTACCGCCGCCTTCACGCGCCCGTGAATGTTAATACGGAGTGATGCTGTGACAAAATGCGTGACATCACTGGTCGTGTTCGCTTAACCCAACATCAATGACTTGGCCGCCGACCGTCTGCCGGCAATGGACGGCGATGAGGTTTGCGCCGGGTTTCAGCGCGGCGCGGCCTGCATTGGACATCGGGAGGCGGACGTAATCGCCGGTGTAGCCGGGCGCGGATGCGGCAAGGACGCCGTTGACGTACACTTCGACATCTTCGTCGTGCAGCGTCACCACGTCAATTTTCGCCGGGATTACGGCGGGCAGCGTGACCGTGCGGCGGAGCCAGATGTCGCCGGGCGTCTCTATCCAGGGCGTATTCGGGTGGCCGACGCCCTGCCCAAACGGCGCGGATCCACTTTTCCACGCGGACGCATCAGAGCCTGGCTGTGCCCAATTATCAGCCGGCTTCTGGGTGGTATACGCCCACGTCTGCGGCGTTTCTTCCGAGGTCGGCACGAGATCGCGGGAGGCCGGAGGAGGCGGCAGGGCGGGGAACTGTCCCCGGTTGGCCGCAGCAATGAACTGCGGCAGGGGCTTGACGACGGCCCGGTCATAGGTCAATAGGCCGTTGGTCTCACGCTCCACATCGCTGATCTGCGTGTAGACCACCGCGCTGACGCCGGGGTTATCGCGCAGAGCGTAGGCTTCGCGCAGCACTTCCTGGTAGCGGTGGGTCACATGCCAGCCGTCGTGCTGGATGTCGCCGTAGCCGAAGTTGCCTGCTTCCCACAGATGGCCCGAAACCCGGTAGCCGATGCCGCCGAACTCGCCGCAGACTAAGGCGCGGGCCGGGTCGGACTTTTCCGAGGTCGGATCAGGATAAGTATGGACATCGTTGATGTCGCCGATGCTGGCAGGCGTCGGCAGCCGGAACTGGCTCATTTTGCCGTCCACCACTTGGTTGTAGCCGCCGGAAGCGGCATCAACCAGCCGCGTCGGGTCAATCTGTTTGGTCAGTGCGGCAATCGCCGCCGTGTCATGCTGCCCCCAGCCTTCGTTGAACGGTGTCCAGACGATGATACACGGGTGATTTCCAAACTCCGTCAGCTCCCGCTTCCACTCGGTCAGCCACTGCGCTTTCGTGTCCAGCGTGAAAATCTCGCCGTCGCCGAACGCCTGTGGCATGTCCTGCCAGACCACAACGCCGAGCTTATCCGCCCAGTAATACCAGCGTTCGGGTTCCACTTTCGCGTGTTTTCGGATCAGATTGAAGCCGAATGATTTGGCGGTGTCAATGTCCGAGCGCAGGGCGGCATCGGTTGGGGCCGTATAAATGCCGTCGGGCCAGTAGCCTTGATCAAGCGTGCCGACTTCAAACACGTCTTTGTTGTTAAGAAAAATTTTGGTTCGGCCCAACGTGTCCTTGCCGAGCGAGACCTTCCGCATCGCAAAGTAGCTTTTGACGCTGTCTACGCTTTTGCCGCCGCGCACAAGCGAGACCTGGAGGTCGTACAGGAACGGGTTCTCCGGCGTCCAAAGATGCGTGTTCGGCACCGGCAAACGGAGATCTCTGTCTGTTGCCCCGCGCAGGCTCGTCTGCCCGTGTGCGGCGGGGTCGGTGATCGTCACCTCTACCACATCCCCGGCACCCGCACCTTCGGCCTGCACCGTGACACGCAGCACGTTCGCGTCTACATCCGGTGTGAGTTTGAGGCTCGTAATATGCGCCGCCGGGACGAGTTCAAGCCACACCGATTGCCAGATGCCGGTCGCGCCGGTATACAAGACGCTGACCGGGTTAGCCCGCTGCTTGCCGACGACCTGCGCGTTCGGCGTGCCGTCAATCATCGGGTTAAACGCGGAAACCGCCAGCTCGTTCGCGCCAGGCTTCAGCGCATCCGTGACGTCGTAATCAATCGCCGTGTAGCCGCCTTTGTGGTCGCCGAGCAGATGCCCGTTGACCGTCGCCGTGCTGTCCCAGCTGACCGCGCCGAAGTGCAGCAGCACCCGCTGCCCGGCGGTTCGCCACAATGCCGGAACCGTGAAGGTCCGTCGGTACCACAGCCGCTGGGTGACAGGACTTGGTTTATGAACGCCCGACAGTGCGGACTCGTAAGGGTAGGGAACCAAAATCTGCCCGTCATAGGCCGCCGGGGCAGTTTGGGAGTCGCTTGCAGTCAGCCCGTAGTTCCACAGCCCGTTCAGACTCTGCCAGACTGTGCGGGTCATCTGCGGACGCGGGTACTCCGGCAGGGCGTTCGCCGGGGAAACATCTTTGCTCCACCGGGTCGGCAGGAAGTTGTTCGCGGGCTGCCAGGCGGAAGCGCAGGCGAGGGGGAATAGAACGGCGGCGAAAATCGAGAAACGGAGCCATTGCGAGAATTGCATGGCCTAAGTGTATCACAGCGCCTCTGTCCTGTCAAGAAAGGCAAAAGGGGCGAACACGAGGTTCGCCCCAACGGGGTTAGGACAAGGACCGGCGAACTGGCTACTTGGACATCATGCCCATGATCGCTTGCGCGGCGATGAGGTGACCGGTCTCGGTGCTGAGATAAGCACGAACCGTCGGTGTGATCTCCGGGTCGGTCGTCGCGCCAAGCTCCTTGTTGGCGTCGCTGATGTCCTGCTTGTTTGTCTTGATTGCTTGCTGAAGCCAGGCGCGGTCGAAGTCCATGCCCTGCTTGCCGGTCAGCGTCGTCAAATCCGACTGGTCCGACGCAGTCATCATCAGCGGCAGGTTGATCCCACGCACCCCGGACAGTGCGAACAGCGAAATGTTCAGCCGGTCATGGTCTTCCATGATCCAGACGCCGAGTTGGCGGACGGCCGGGTTCGACGCCCGGTTGACGGCTGCTGCACCGTTGGAATAGTCGGCAATGCTGCCCTGGGCAGACTGGATCAAGAACTGGCGGTCGGTGGGCGTGGTCGGCGCACCCTGCGCGAACGCCGGGGCGGCAGCCGCCAAAAGAGCGCCAAGCGCGGCAAGGGTGGAAAGTGTTTTCATCATGGTACTGGTTCCGTTTCTAAGCGAAGTCACTGTGGTACATTTCGTTTCTGTTCTACCCCAGTAAACATACGGGTAAACGAACAACTGTAGGTCAAGATACCGAAACGGCGGCTTTTCAGGTTTACGAACAACCCCGGCAGGGAACAACGCGAATGAAGATTGCTCCGGGACTGCTTTGGCAGGCAGACGCTGCCTGCCGCACCTTAAACACAAAACTCAAACTAAGGAAGAATTATGTCTAAGACAGTTGTTGGATTATTTGACGATTTCCAAGCCGCTCAGAATGTCGTGCGTGACCTGACTACGGCTGGATTTAGCCGCGAGTCTATCTCCATTGCCGCGAACAAGACCGCGTCGGGCTACACCGGCGACGGCACCGATTTCGGCGCGTCTGTTTCCGACTCGCCTGCCGCGAACGCTGCTGGGAAAGATGCGACTGTGGGTGCAGGCGTCGGCGGCGTCATCGGTCTTCTGGCCGGTCTCGGCTTGCTCGCAATTCCTGGCATTGGCCCGGTCCTCGCCGCCGGCCCGATTGCGGCGGCCCTTGGCATGGGCGCAGCCGGCGCAGGGATTGGCGCGGCGGCGGGCGGCCTGATCGGCGGCCTGACCCACCTCGGCGTTCCGAAGGAACATGCGGAATACTACGCGGAAGGCGTCCGCCGTGGCGGCACCCTTGTCACCGTGGATGCGCCCGACGCCCAGGCCCAGCAGGCGGTCGATATTATGAACGGCAACGGCGCAGTGGATATTGACACGCGCGGCGCGTCCTACCGCTCCAGCGGCTACACCGGCTACAGCGAGTCGGCGTCTCCCTACGCGATGGAAGACATCACCCGCGAGCGGGACACCTACCGCCCTAAGACAATGGAAACCGTCACGGCGGCGAACACCGGCATCATTGGGCAGACGGCGACCGCCGGCACTGTCGTCAATGGCGAGACGGTCATCCCGATTGTCGAGGAAGAACTTGCCGTCGGCAAGCGGACTGTGCAGAGCGGCGGCGCACGGATTCACACCTACGTCACGGAGCGTCCTGTCGAAGCTTCGGTGAGCCTGCATGAAGAGCGCGTGACTGTGGACCGCCGTCCGGTTGACCGCGCCGTGACCGATGCCGATATGGCGTTCGGCGAGAAATCGTTTGAGGTGACCGAGACTGCTGAAGAAGCGGTCGTCGGCAAGACCGCACGGGTCGTCGAGGAAGTCGTCGTCGGCAAAACCGCGACCGAGCGCACCGAGACTGTGCATGATACTGTACGCCGCACCGACGTCGAAGTCGAGGAGCTGACTGACGCGAACCGGACCACCGGCACGACGGGAACCACCGGCACCGGCCGCCTGTAAACCGACAGCCACACAGCCGCCTGTCCCGACACGGGGCAGGCGGCTGTTTTTTGTGACATTTAAGGACGAGGGAGTGAACTCCCTCGTCCTTACCATTCACCCAGGAAGACAACTATGCCGACTCAATTCAAGGGCGTTTTTTTAGACATTGATGGAACACTCGTAGACAGCAACGATGCAAACGCCCGCGCCTGGATGGAAGCGCTGCTCGCGCACGGCCTCGAAATCAACTACATCAAGCTGCGCGAAGCCGTCGGCATGGGCGGCGACAACCTGCTGCCGAAGCTGGCCCATCTCGAAGCCGACAGCGAGCAGGGAAAAGCGATCAGCGAGACGCGCAGCCGGATTATGAAGTCCCAGTATTTCCCGACATTGAAAGCTTTCCCCCAGGTCAAAGAGCTTTTGACGCGCCTGCATTCTGACGGCTACGCGCTAGTTGTCGCGACTTCGGCGAAGACCGATGAAGCCGAAAAGCTGCTGGCGCTGACCGGCGCACGGGACCTGATTTCCGAGATCGCCACGACCAAAGACGCCAAAAACTCCAAGCCCGATCCGGATATCCTGCACGCCGCCCTGCAAAAGTCCGGCCTGTCGGCAGACTCCGTCGTCATGCTCGGCGACACGCCCTACGACATCGAAGCCGCCCAAAAAGCCGGCATCCAAAGCATCGGCGTCCGCTGCGGCGGCTGGTCCGCTCCCGATCTCAAAGGCACCCTCGCCGTCTACAACGACCCCGCCGACTTCCTGGCGCAGTACGACACGTCGCCGCTGCACAAGTAGGGCGAACACCTATGAAGAAGGGCGAACATAGGGTTCGCGCCCTACAACCCGTTTCCGAACCCCGTAGGGGCGAACCTTGTGTTCGCCCTCTAATCTTGTGTCTGCCTTTGTGCCTCTTCTGGTACAATAAGCTGCAATGGACAGACTTGTCGGCATACTTCGGACCGAAGACGCTCTCACTACACGGCGGGTGCGGCAGAACCGCACGGCAGACTTCGCGGACTGTGCCGCCGTCGCCGAAGCGCTGTCGGCAGAAGCGGCTGACTGGTATGAGTTCGCCGACCATCCTTTAGACAGTTCTCCGCAGTTCTCGCGGCTGCTCCAAAATTGGACCGCTCTGAGCAGTATCGCCGTGCCGGACGCCGAGGCAGTGCAGCGGGTGCTGACGCAAACCGTGCTGGGGCAGGCTGCGTCAAGCGCAGTGCCGCTGCCAACAACGCAGGTGCCGCCCGCTCCCATTAAGCCGACTGCCGCGCATCCTCGCGCCTACTCAGGAACGAAGTACAAGCCGCCGAGGCCGAAAGCAGCAACGGCGCAGGACTGGCGGCCTTTTCTTTGTGATCCCCGAAGTCTGGAAAGCGTCGCGGCGGAAGCGCGTCTGCCCGACACGTTCCGTACCTCCCTATATCCGCTGGTGCGGGAGCAAAGCGCCGCCGAGGTCGCCGAAACACTGGCGCTCTACTGGGCGCTGGGCTTAGACGGCAGCCCCGAACGGCTGGCCGCGACCGCGTATCTGTTCAGCCTCCAAAGCGGCCAAAACAGCCTCAACTGGTGCCGTCTAATCGTCAGTCAGTCGCCGGAGCATTGGACGGCTCTGCTGCATCTGCTGATCGAGGCCGGTGCGTATACTGCCGAACTGCCGCCGTTGTTTGGCGAAGCGCTGGCCGAAGTGCTGGCCGAAGTGCTGGCTGGCAAAGATGCGCTGTACCGCGCCTACTGGCTGCTACACGGCCTGACAACCGGCATACACCCAACGTATCTTCTGGCAGGCTACCATTTGGCCGACGTGTGCGACCAAATCTACGCGTTCCACGCTGTCAAGCGCAGCGGCTATTTCCCTCTCGCAAAGGCTCTGCAATGGGGCGGTTATTGCCATGATGCCGACGATTTCTATGTGGGAATCTTGCTGCCTCTCTGGGAAGAGTGCGGCTTGCGAGACGGCTTAGGGGAATGGCTGGAAAGAACAGATTACACGCAGATGACGCCGGACGCGGCGACTCGCTTTCTTCAACTGTTGCGCGGTTCCTGGGATAACTGGGGCGACTTGACGGACGATGAAGGGGACGCTAGATGGGCAGCGGTGAGGCCGCAGGTGGACACGCTGACAGCGCTGGTGCAGAGTGTTCCGGCGGCTTATCAAGATAAATGCGTTCAGCATCTCAGCGAATACCTTTATCAGTGGGACGCTCCGGCAGAGCTGCAAGCCAACCTGCCGGCTGCCTTCACGCTGACAAAGCGGCTTTGCCGTCCGCCGTTCGCCGAGAAAAACGATCCCACCGTAGCCACCACGGATTTTCTGGCCCGCTTGCCCGCAAACTTGCGTGAGCAATTTCTCGCCGCACCGGACACAAGCTTTAAGCGTTTAGAGCAAGCCTGCCGCCGTGAGAATGACACTTCCCTCGTTGGGCGGGGAACCTGGACGCTGACCCGGCGTCAAGCCGAGTTCACGGTTCACTGTTTCGAGAGTGACCCAGTGCGGCTCTTCCACGCGGCAAAGCTGCTCGGAACACTGCCGATACCAATGCGTGGCGCTCTCGCGGAAGCGTTCACGGCTTCACCCGATAAAACGCCGCGTCTTGCGCTGGCACGGCTGGAACAGGCTGTGACGGCAGCGCTTGCACAAGGCTTTGCGCCGGAGGCACGCGCTCAGGCAGAGCCGCACGCCCTGCAAATCCAGCAGCTCATTTCGGACAACCGGAAGGCGCTGCGGAAGTTTCTCGCCGCCTACTGGGAAGGCCGGACCGATTACCGGCAGACCCACCCCTTGACCCGCCGCTGGCTGGCCGCACATCCCGCACTGAACTTGGAAACATGGCAGGCCGGAGTAACGCTGCGGGCCGAAACCGAAACACACAGGACGCTCACGCTGGCAGTGGAGCAGAACCCGCAAGAAGCCTTGAAGCTCGGCACTTATGTCGGAAGCTGCCTCGGCCTCGGCGGCGCATTCACCTACTCCGCTGCCGCTGTCGTGCTGGATATCAACAAGCAGGTGGTCTACGCCCGCGACAAGCGCGGCGCAGTTGTGGGACGGCAATTAGTCGCTATCTCCGAAGCCGATCAACTCGTCTGCTACGAGGTCTACCCCCTGAGCGCTCAGAAAGACTTAGGCGCGGCATTTGCCGAGTTTGACCGGCAGCTTGCCTCGGCGCTCGGCCTGCCGATCTATAGCCGCGCAGAAACCGAAGACTACGAAATCGCGCACATTCTGTCCCATGACTGGTGGGATGACGGCGCTTGGGGTCTGGTGGAAGAGACAAAGTAATGCCGCTGATTGTGTATTTGGATGAAACCGGTGATCATACACTCCATCTTGTGGACAAAGATTATCCCGTGTTCGGCCTCGTCCTCGTTGTTTGTGATGTCGAAAGCTATGCACAAATCATTGTGCCGTCGGTATATCGGTTGAAGATGGACTTCTTCGGCCATGAGGGGATTGTTTTGCGTTCCTACGATATTCGCAAGCAAAAAGGGCCTTACGCTTTCCTCAGTGATGCTGTTCGTCGGAATGACTTTTATGGGCGCATCAACGACATGATGAGCCTAAAAAACTACACGCTGGTTGCTGCCATGATCCGCAAGCAGCAACATAAAGAACGCTGCGGCGATGCCGCAGTGAACCCCTATGATCTTGCGATGCAGTTTGTACTGGAACGACTTCTACCACTGCTGGAAGAAGCCGGGCAAACAGAAGTTTACGTTTTGGCGGAGGCGCGAGGTAAAAAAGAAGACGACCAGCTTAGTTTGAGCTTTTATCGCTTTGTCAGCGAAGGTAACAGCTATATCTCACGAGACCGGATCAGCAAAATCCAGTTTCGCTTGAAGTTCTTGACAAAGGAAATGAACATTGTCGGAATACAGATGGCTGACCTAGCGGCCTATCCTACGGCGCGTCATGTCATTGACCCCGCCAAGCCGAACCCCGCGTATGACATCTTACAACCGAGGTTTTACGTCGGCTCTGGGCAAGTGCGAGGTTTAAAGATATTCCCATAAGCTATTCAAAAACAAAAAAGCCCCGGTAAATACCAGAGCTTTTCGCCGACCAGGAAATCCTAGTCCCTTTTGCAAAGATGATACCGTAGCTTTTTTCTATCTGTCAACAAAAAATGAAACTTACTTTTTTGGGAACCGGGGCGGGGTCGCCGAGTTTGACGCGCAATGTGTCGTCGCTTGCGCTGCAATGGCCGCAGCGGGCGGCGCTGTGGCTGTTTGACGGCGGGGAAGGGACGCAGCAGCAGGTGTTGCGGTCGCCGCTGAAGCTCAGTCAACTGGAACAAATTTGGGTGACGCACCTGCACGGCGACCATGTCTTCGGCCTGCCGGGGCTTCTCGCGAGCCGGTCGGCGGCGCAGGATGTGTTGGCGCCGGTGACGGTGTTCGGACCGCCCGGCCTGGAAGAATGGCTGCGGATGACGCTGCGGCTGACCGGGACCGGCCTGAAGTTCCCGCTGCACTTCCAGACCGTCTCCGAAGGGCTGATTTATGAAGACGGCACGCGGGAAGTTTATTGCCGCCGCTTGAACCACCGCATGACATCCTACGGCTATGCCGTCCGCGAAAAGCCGCGACCCGGCACATTTGACGCCGAACAAGCACGGGCGCTGGGGGTGCCGTTTGGGCCGCTGTTCGGGCGGCTCAAAGCGGGCGAAACGCTGACGCTGCTCGATGGCCGGGTGGCGGACGGAGCGGCGCTGGTCGGGCCGCCGCGTCCGGGCCGGAAAGTCGTGATCTGCGGCGACACGGGACGGACTCCCGCGACCGCCGAACTTGCGGCAGGCGCGGATGTGCTGGTGCATGAAGCGACTTTTTTGAGTGACCAGCAGGAACGCGCAGTCGCCGCCGGCCATTCCACCGCCGCCGAAGCCGCAAGGGTTGCCCGCGACGCCGGGGTTGGGACACTGATTTTGACCCATATCAGCGCCCGTTACGAAGGCGAACCGCCGCCCCACGCCGCCGATCTGCTTGCGGAAGCATCAGCAATTTTCCCTCATACGCTGCTCGCCCACGATTTCTGGGCGTATGAAGTGCCGGTTCCCTAGCCCCCAATTCTGGGGGAACTGCCCCTTGACGCCGCTGCGCGTTTCTGCGATAATCGTGTTCCATGAACACAACACCTCTTCCCGAAGACAGTCTGCAAGCCGGCTACGACCCGGCGGTCTTCCCGCGCCCGTCCGTCACCGCCGACATTGCCCTGTTTACCGTCCGTGACCGGGCGCTCCAGGTGCTGCTGATCCAGCGCAAAGAATGGCCGTTTATGGGGCAATGGGCCGTACCGGGCGGCTTCGTCCGGCCCGGCGAAACGCTGGAAGAGGCCGCCCGGCGTGAGCTTGCCGAAGAAACCGGCGTTTCCGAAGTGCTGCTGGAACAGCTTCGGGCGTTCAGCGCCCCGGACCGGGACCCGCGCACCTGGGTTATTACTGTGGCGTTCACGGCGCTTGTCGCCAGCGACACGCTGACCCTGAAGGCCGGGACCGATGCCGCCGAAGCGCTGTGGTATCCTGTGAATGCTTTGCCGGCTCCGCTGGCGTTCGACCATGCTGCCATTTTAGAGTACGCCGCCGCGTCGCTGCGGGCGCGTCTGGAAACCGATCTTCAGATCGCCGCCGCGCTGCTGCCCAAATCCTTCACGCTCACGAAAATGCAGGACGTGTACGAGACGATTTCCAGCCGGGCGCTCGACAAGCGCAACTTCCGCAAGTGGGTCCTCAGCACGGACTTCCTTCAGCTCACGGGCGATGCCCAGCGGGGCGCCCACCGTCCGGCGCTGCTGTACGAGTTCGCGCCGAAAAAAACTTTGTCAAGTTAGTGTAATTTCTACATAACTTCGGGTATAGTGTTTTCAATACACTATTAGGAGAGAAGACTCCTGTGGATTTTGATGAACGATTCGATGCTGCCGGTGGTCCGGCATAACGGTCTCCCGCAAACTTTGCTGGTCCGCGCCCGTCTGGCGGGGGACATTGAACAAGTCTTCCCCTCCGCGCAAGTCGCCGAAGATGGCGGCAGCGACTACCGCTTCCGGGCATCGGTTCCTGAACAGGAAGTCGCCGCTGCGGTCAGCCGCCGGGTACTAGGGATTGACTATGGCAACTTCAAATCCAGTGTCCCGGAGCCGAAGCGCCACTATGCCTACTTCAAGGTCTGGGATGTCCTGCACCGGATGCAGGAAGCGGCGCGAGGTTAAGTCACTGATGTTACGTGCAACGCGCCACGGAATAAGCCGCCACGGAATAAGCCGCCACGGAATAAATTCCGAGGCTTAGAAAAACCAGCGTCGAGGCGACGCAAGATAAAGAGAGGACGCAAGATTGTCACGCGCAGGCTTTCCTGTTCGTGTGTCGCTTCGACACTGTTTTGTTTCAGCCTCGGAATTCATTCCGTGGCTCTTCTTCAATCCCATGCCCCTACTGACACGCTAATCGGAGACCAAAAATGGCAATCGAATTCTACCGCGAGCGGGACCTGCCTTACGGCTGCTTCTCGAACTTTTCCAAACACGGCTTCACGCTCGGCGGCAAGCACTGGCCGACCGTGGAGCATTACTTTCAAGCGCAGAAGTTTCCCGGTACGCCCCAGGAAGAGGCGATCCGGCTTGCGCCCGACCCGATGACTGCAAAGACGCTCGGCAATGACCAGACAGTCCCGCTGCGGCCCGACTGGCAGACCGCAAAGGACGCCGTCATGCGCGACGCGGTCCGTGCCAAGTTCACCCAGCATGAAGCCATCAAAGCGGTTCTGCTCGGCACCGGCGATGAGCTTCTCGTGGAAGCCGCCTACAACGACAGCTACTGGGGCAGCGGCCCGGACGGCAAAGGCCAAAACAAGCTGGGCGTGACACTGATGGAAGTGCGGGAGGAGCTGCGATGAGCGCCCAACAGCAAGCGCTCACCGGCTGCCTGCTGGGAACGGCGGTGGGGGACGCGCTGGGACTGGCGGGGGAAGGGCTGCCCCGGCGGCGGCTGGCCCGTGTGTTTTCTGACCCGTCCCAGATGCACTTTTTGGGCCACCGGGGCATGGTCTCGGATGACACGGAACATGCCTGTTTAGTCGCGCAGGCGCTGATTGAAACCGCAGGCGAGCCGACGGCGTTCACGCGGGCGCTGGCCCGGCGTCTGCGCTTCTGGTTACTGGGAGCGCCTGCCGGCATCGGCTGGGCCACGTTACGGGCGATCCTGAAACTGTCGGTCGGGGTTTCGCCGGAGCGCAGCGGCGTCTGGTCGGCGGGCAACGGCCCAGCGATGCGGAGCGCCTTGCTGGGTGTGGGTTATGGCAGCGATCTTGAACACCTGCGAGCCTTAGTCCGGGCGTCGTCGCGCCTGACGCACGCAGACCCCCGCGCTGAAGCCGGGGCGCTGGCTGTCGCGGTCGCCGCATTTCTGGCGAGCGGCCAGACGCCTGCGAGTGCGCTGCCGGAGGCCTACTTGCGGGAAATGGAGCGGCTGCTGGAAGACGGCGAGCTGCGGACACGGATTGGAAGCGCTGTGCGAAGTGTCCGAAACGCCGAGACAACCGACGCTTATGCCGCATCAATCGGGGCCGGAGAACACGTTTCCGGCTACGTCAACCAGACCGTGCCGGTCGTTATTCATGCCTGGCTGTCGTTTCCACGCAATTACCGAAGCGCGGTGTCGGCAATGATCCGGTGCGGCGGCGACACGGACACGACAGCGGCCATTGTAGGCGCGATTGTCGGGGCAGGGGTCGGCAAAGAGGGCATCCCCGCCGAGTGGCTTTCGGCACTGGCCGAGTGGCCGCGTACAGTGGATTGGATGGAGCGGCTGGCAGGGCAGCTCGCGGACGTGCAGGAAACTGACACGCCGCAGAAGCCGCTGGGTCTGCCGCTCCTGCCGATGATGGGTCGCAACCTGCTGTTTACGACGGTAGTACTGGCGCACGGCTTCCGTCGCCTGCTGCCGCCTTACTAGTCTGCAATCGCTAAGGAGCAGGAGACACAATGGCGGCGGCTTCGGCTTGACGCTCGGTTTTCGGGGCCGGCGATGACATAAACGGACGCTCGAATACGAGATGAAACAGATACGACAGGGCAATGAGGACGGGAAGAAGCCCACCCTGCCAGAAGACGAACTTTTCCCACGGCTGCCAGTTCAGGGGATGAAGCAAAGCAGAGAAAATCTCCATAAGCGGCTCATGGATAAGGTAGAGACTGTAGGAAATCGTTCCAATCCATTGAAGTACGCGCAGCACAGCCGGGAGTGGCCCGCGACGGCTCACGGCGCTCAGGGTCAAGAAAAAGCAGAAGACCAAGCCGAGAAGGACTTCCGGCAGCGCCGCCCGTTTGATGCTTTCACTGTGCGGCGCGAAAAGAACTAAAACAACAACGCACGTTGCAAGAGCCGGCTTAACAAACCGGAGAAGAAGTTTAGAAAGAGCGTGGTCAGGGCGTGTCCACACTTCCGCCGCAAAGACGCCGGCGATAAATACCGGCAGGTAAATCAGGACGGTGTAACGCGAAGAAAAACCAGAGGGACAGAGCGCAGTCACGATCAAGCTTGGCGGCAAAAGCCAGAGCGCCGAGAAACGCCGCGAGAACAAAAGAACCAGTGGAAAAAGCACATACCACCGTGCTTCCATGCACAGTGTCCAGAACGGCGCTGCAAGCACGGTTCGCTGAAGCGTCAACCCGCCGACTATAGAGCCGGCTGAAAGCGATTGGGCGAAAAAAACCGTCCGCAAATCAGGATTAGGAACGTGCCGCAGAAGCCAGCCCCCAGCCAGCAGCAAAGGAAACGTGAAAAAGTAAGGGGGATAAATACGGCGGAACCGAGTCCGCACATAGCGCCAAAGCGAGAAGGGGCGTCCTGCATTGGACAGAAACGGCAATGACAAGCAAAATCCGCTTAGAACAAGAAACAAATCAACCCCGAAGTAGCCGTAGGGCACAACATTCAGCGCGAGCCGCTGTCCCAGCAAGCTCATCACCGGCCACTGGGTGCGTCCCCCATCCGACCAGAGATGGCCGCAGACGACAAGAAGCACGGCGACGCCCCGAAGCGCGTCAATGCTTTCCAGGCGGGCTGGGGCTGGAGATTTTGCGCTCGGCGGAGAAGCGGAAAGAGGCATACCGCTCTTCAGTGCAATAACTATGCCAACTCAGCCGCACTTCTGGAGAGAATTATGTTAGGAATCGCATTTTTCAAGGGACAGCCGACCGATTATATCATCAAGTACGCCGGTGGCCGGGCGGTGCGGCAGGGACTGGGCCAGTCGTTTTACTACGTCACGCTCAGCACGCAGGTGGCGGTTATTCCGACCAGCACACGCGATGCCAGCTTTGTCTTTAACGAGCTGACCAACAATTTCCAAGCGGTGACTTTGCAGGGGCAGTTTACTTACCGCATCTCCGACCCGGCGCAGGCGGCGACCCAGCTTAACTTTGCCTGGAACACGCGGAGCCAGGAGTATGCCGCCAAAGACCCAGACAACCTGCCGCCGCGCATCGCGAACGTCGTCCAGATGGAGACCCGGCGCGAGCTTCAGCAGCGGACTTTGGAGCAGACCCTGTGCCAGTCCCAGGACATCGCCGGGGCCGTACTGGCCCGAATCCGGGAGGCGGCGCTGCTCGCCCCGCTCGGCGTCGAGCTGACCAGTCTCTACTTTTTGAGCGCGAAGCCCACCCCGGAAGTCGCAAAGGCGCTGGAAGCCCAGTACCGGGAGACCTTGCTGCGCCAGGCCGACGAAGCGATTTACGCCCGGCGCGGCGCGGCGGTGGCCGAAGAGCGCAAGATCAAGGAAAGCGAAGGCGCAACGCAGATTGCTTTAGAAGAGCAGCGCAGCTCGCTGATTACGCTGGAAGGCGACAACGCCCGGCTTGAGGCCGAGAACAAAGGGCAGGCCCTGGAAACACTGGCAAGCTTTGAGGCGCGGGCCTCGGCGCAACGATTGGCTGTTTACAGCGGCATGGACCCGCGCTCGGTGCTGGCTTTGGCGCTGAAAGAGATGGGCGAGAATGCCTGCAAGATCGGCAGCCTGAACATCACGACGGAAACGCTGGGGTCGCTTTTGAGCGGGGTGGAATGAACCCCTCCCGCTCGTCCCTGGCACTTGCGGCATCCTGCCTCAGTGTCGCTCCCTCAGCACTGGCTCCCTGGAAGGCCCCTGTTTCTGAGGCAGGATG
>JAABUQ010000792.1_pt1 | contig 72946 bp, 64 predicted proteins | sample 5560001 | NCBI WGS metagenome assembly JAABUQ01 (sample SAMN10711888, study PRJNA513371) | rock metagenome | isolation source: Antarctica rocks | place: Antarctica: Victoria Land, Finger Mt nord | collected 2015-12-18 | reverse complement strand
CTATAGTAGGAATCAATATGTATACTCCTAGCTCTGTAAAAAGTTTGAAGTAAAATCGACAACGTTTTAATAGTATATTTTGCCAGTCAGATTTTGGCCCGACCATGTTCTGTTTCATGGAGCCTCGGGAGTAGCGGCTTCTCCTTATACAGTAGCGCGTCAAAAGAAATGGCGATTTTGCGTTTTTTGTGTTTCTCTCTACCAATTCCATCAAATCTATTTTACTCTATTACATTTATTATTATATAACGTACTTTGTTAGCTTCAATATTTAGCAATTATGTTAATAAAATCTATTTTAAATTATTGCAAAAGATATTTATTTATAAAGTAAGTTTTTTAAAGGAAAAATTAATTTAAATTGCGAAAATATATATGTTTTCGAATTTTACATTATGATGTAATTTTTATTAAATAATATTTTGTAATATTTTAAAACCTTTATTTTATATAAATTATCTTTTTAAATTATTTATATGAAATCGATAATATTTAATATATTTTTAAAGAACATAACTTTATTAACTAATTCGTTTTAAAAAGATTTTTACTTATAAAAATTATAATATAAAAACGATTAATTTAACATTAAATACAAAAAAATTAAATCTCCAAATAATAATTTAAAATAATTTATAAAAATAAATAAAAATAAATAATATAAATAATCATCCGTTTCTTTAATAAATATTTTAAAAAAGGAATAATATAATTAGTTTCTAAAGGAAAAAGTATATTAATAATAATATAAAAAGACTTTTATTATTTAAAGTAATATAACTTTATTATTATAAATAAAAACGAAATAATAAAAAGAAAAGTTATTTAATAAACAATTATATCGATATTTTAAACAAAATCATCTTTATAATTTGTTGCGATTGTAAAAATATACCGCGGTAACAAAATTATATTAAAAATTGAATACTTTAATTAATATAAATATTAAAAATTAAAAATCAAAAATTAAATATACATTAACCCGATATATATCAATTTATTTTTAATTCTTTTAATTAATTTTATATTTTCGATTTATAATAAATTGTATTTAAAAGAATAATGAAATGGCTTTTACCGTTATTGTTATAAAAAGTAAAGTTTAATTTCAAATTAATTTTAATATATAAAAATATATAAATAGAAAAACTAACGGAAAAATCAAAATATATATTTAACGAATTTTTAAATTAATTGACAAACGAAATATTTATTATAAAAAATATTATTTAAATTTTTCGTCAAATTATTTTAATAACGAATTATTTTAAATTCTTTTAATATTACATTATTTTTATTAAATAAAACAACGAAGTATAAATATTTATATGTAAATAAAGTTTTAAAAATTATCTATAAAACGAATTTATACAATATAACGATTAAATTGAAAAAAGCTTCGATTAAACTTAATAATGAATGTTATTAACGAAATATTAAAAAAATACAAAATATAAAATACTTTTATAAAACAACCTATTTAAAATAAAAAATTTAAATAATAATGGAAATAATTTTATAAATTTAAATATAATAATATTATATAACAAAAATGAAAATAAATTAATAAGTTAAATTAATATATTTTTTTTTAGTTAATATTCGATGTAATACTTGTTAAAGTTTATACGATATTTGTTACTTTTTGCTTAAAAACTTATTATTTTATTACGATTTTCTTGTTATATATTGATTATCGTTTTCCGTATTGTTAAAAATCCGTTTTATATTTTTGTATTTTCTATTATAAATCTTCCGTTTTTGGCATGTAATTTAAAGATAATAAGATTCGAACTTAGAACTTTATAATATGTACATTATATAAGCGTTTTATACGCAATATTAATTTAACTTCTTACAACATTATTATTATACTAATAACTTTTATTTTTTAATATTAAAATCAAAAGTATTACATTTGTATTGTTTTTTTATTATAATTTTATTAAATATTAAAATAATACGAAATTTATATTAATAATATTTCTATAATAAGTCCGTTTTTCGATTTAAAATAAAAATCAATTATATTTAATAATAATAATTATTAATTTAAATTTAATTTAAATAAAAATTTAAATAAAAAATTTATATTAATATAAATTACTATATAATAATAATTATTTACGCTTTAAAACAAGTTAAATATAATTCAATTTAATTTAAAGTTTTATTAAATTATTTAAACTAATTTAATGAATATTAAGTTTAATTAAACTTAGTAATTTATTATTAATAAAGTTTGATAAATTAAATTAAATTATTGATTTAATTTAATTTAAAATATAATTCAATTTGATCCAACTTAATTTGTTTGCAAATTGAATTTAATATTTTAAAACTTAATTCAACTTAATTTGTTCCAAAGCGTATAATTATTTGTAATTTAATTTTAAAAAATATTTTAATTAAGAAATTATATTTTTATTATTAATCAAATAATTAAATAATTAAGTTTTTTAAATAAAGTTATAAAAATAAAAATACATATATTATTATAATTTTATAAAAGAAATAATAAAATAAAATATTGAATTTTATAATTATATAATAATATTATTTAAATTTTTTAATATATTAAATTAATATATATTAATAAATTTAGAAACTTTATTTTAATATATTTAGCAATTAAAATCCGGATTAGTAAATTTATTTATATTTATATTTTTCAGTATAAAATATATCAAATTAGAATATAATTAATAGTTATTTAATACTATTAAAAAAAATTAAAAATTTTTTTTGTTTTAAAGTCCCGTTTAAGTAAGGCTTATACGCTAGATTTGTACAAGTAATATAACTTCATTTGAGGCTATTTTTAGCGAAATTTTTAAATTTTAAATTTTTTTTGAAGACGTTGACTAACCGTAAAGATATAGTTGTTTTAAAAATAAAGATTTAATTCTTAATTTTAAAAAAAGCTTGATAAAAAAATTTCTTAATAAAATCCTATTAATTATATTAATCGTATTAAACGCGGTTAATTAGAAAATCGACTTATTAAAATCTATTTAAGATTTTTCCGGATTTGCTAATATATTATAATATATTTAAATAATTTATTAAATTGATATATTATAATTTATTTGAATAATATTTAATTTTATTCAAAAATATTTAATTAATATATTTTATAAAATCTAATTTATTTGATTTTATTCAAAAATATTTAATTAATATATTTTATAAAATTTTATTTATTTATTTTTAAAATATATTTAAATAATATTTAATAATTTTATATATATAGTTTATATTCGATATAATAATTAGTAAATATAGTAATTTGAATTTTATTTTATTTTTAATAAAAGTAATATAATAATTAATAAAAAAATTAATAGAAAAATTAATAAAAAAATTAAATAAACAATTGAATTTTTATTTAAAAAAGAATGAATTTCTATATTTTAAAACGAAGATAAAAAATAATTTAATATTTATATTATATTATATTAAAAATTAAAAACGATTTTATAAAATAAATAAGATAAATAAAATAAATATATTAAATAAATAAATTCGTAAATATATAAAAAACGAATTAGTTTTATAATAATATTTAAATTAAAACTCTATATTTCAAACATTATTTAATAAATTAATTATTAATTATTATAATAAAATTTATTTTTCAAAGAATAATAATTATTATATTTACAAACTTTAATCGAAAATTATATTAAAATATATTTTATATATAATTAAAATAAAGTATTTAATTACATTTAATATAAATATTTCTAAAAAATCGAATTATTAAAAAACTTTTAAATAAATTTTTTAATACATTTAATTATTAAATTATTATTAAAAAGTTTATAATATAATTATAATAATAATAAATAAATATACGAAATATTTTTAAACAATTTTATTTAACAAAGATTATAATGTTAAACGATTGATATATATTTTTTGGAATTATATTATTCGAATTAAAAAACTTTTAAAAGAAATAATAATTAATAAAAATAAATTATTTATATTAAATTATTTAAAAAATTATTATGAATAAAATAATTTTTAAATTAAATTATTAATAATATATTATTTATAAATAAATAAATAAACAAAATATTTAAATTAAATATTTAAAATAAATTTACGAAATTATATTTTTAAAAATTAATTTAGTTAAATAAAATTTATATTTATAATAAAATTTGTAATAAATAATTTTATATTATATATAATAAAAATATTATTATTTTATACGAATTATAAAAGGAATATAAATTTAATTAATAAAAACAATTAATTTAAAAACAAAAAAAGGATTTAAATTATATATATAATTTATTAAAATATATATAATATATTTGAAAAAGTTCAAATTAAATTAAAAATATATATATATAAATATATATAAAACGGGTTTTAATTAAAAAATGAAAATGAAAATTAAATTTAAATTTAAAATTTAAAATTAAATAATTAAATGAAAAACTAAATTATATATAAATTGATTTATGTTTAATTAAAATTGTTTAAAAGTTAATTAATTATTGATTTTAATTGTTAATAAATGTTAAAATATATTGAGTTTTTTATATATTGTTTTTAAATAAAACCGATGTTAATATATTCGTTATTATTATATTCAATTTTAAATTTAAAACGATTTTATTAAATAAAAAAGTTATTTGAAATCAAAAAATATATAAAGCTTTTCCATATTACGTACCAATGTAAATACTTAATAATCGTATTATATAAGCGAATTAATAAAACGTTTAAAATTGAAAAGGTTTACAAACTATACAGCGTTTTTTAAAATATAAAAATGTATAATGCTTTTCAACCAATAAAACGTTTAATATTCTGAAAATATAAAATATTTTTAATAATGTTAAAACTTACAATATTTTTATTAATAATTAACAAATTAATAATTTTTATATATATTATAATTTCTATTTTTAAAAATAAACTTTTTAATAATTAATATAATTAATTTTTTATATTTTAATCATTGTAATTTTTTTTATTAATATAAAGTTTTTATTGAAAGTTTTTTTTTTTATTTAAAGCCAATATTTTCGGTATTTATTTTACGTTATACGATTTTATAATAATATAAATAATATATTTTTAATTATTTAAATTTATTATACATTCGAAAAGGCTTTCTAAAGCTTTTTGAATAAGAATATAAAATTAAAGTATTAATATTTAAATAATGAAAAATTTTAGATTACGATAATTTTAAAATAATTTTATTATTTATTTATAAGAGAAAATAAAAAAGCTTTTAAAAATTAAATTATTTAAGTTAATTTATATTTTAAATTATAATAAAAAAATATTTTTATAATTTTATTCTTTAAAAGAATAACATTAAATTAAATTAACGAAAAAGATGAAAAATAAAAATTATAATATTTAATAAAAATTTTATATATTTATAGAATTCTTTTAATCAATTAAAAAAGTTTTCGGAGAAATAAATAGATTTTTATTTATAAAAAAATAATCATAAAATTTAACGTAAAAAGAATTAACATTTAATTATATAATAAGATTGGAAATATTAATATATAAAATAAAATAAAATAATATAATTAAAATAATATAGTTTTAATAATATTAATTTAATATTATATATAAAAATAATATTAAAAACATTATAATAATAATAAATTAATTAAACAAATTCAAAATATAATCAAATTGACTATTGAATTAAATAATAAATTAAATTATATCGTTTGTAAAAAAAAGTATTATTATACGGAAATTCGATAAATATCAATATATTAAAAAGAATAAAAAAAGTTAAAAAAAAAGTTAAATTATATTTATAAAAAATTCGAATATAAAATTAAAAAATACTATTTTAATATAATTTAAATAATAATAAACTATATCAAAATTATAAATAAAATTATAAAACTATAAAAAAATTAAAAAATAATAACTTTTTAATATACGGAAATATAATACGAAAGGATATAAATAAATATAAATAAATAAAAATTGGAATATTAAACTAAATTATTGAAATTTAATATATAATATTATATTAAATTATATACGTAAATGATTTATATTATATTTATTAATTTAATAATATATATTTTAATTATTAATTTTAAATTTTTTTTATATTAATTGAATAATATATATAAACGTTTATAATAAAAGTTATATTAAAAAAATAACAAAACGATAATATTAATCGTATAAAAAGAAAATATCAATAAAATTATAATAAAATTTATTAATATATTTTTTAAGAGTAAAGAAAACGAAAATTTATATATAATTAATTTTAATAAAGAAATTAATTATATAAAAATTAATTATATAAAAATTATAAATTTAAAAAAATTTGATATTCGAATTCGATATAAATTCGTTAATAAATAATATTAAATTTTTAATTAAAAAATAACAAAAAAAAGGTAATATACAAAATAAATAAATAAATTTAATAAAAACTTAAAAATTATTTTTATATTAATAAAAATCAAAATTAAAATTAAAAATTAAAAATATATAAAATATATATTTCTAATAAACAGAAAAGCGATATACGAATCATAAACGATTATTTTATTAATTTATTATAATTCTTTTAATAATAATTTACAAATATTAATTCGAATCGATAATTAATATATAAATTCCATTAATAAGGGTTTTAAAAAAAGTAATAAACTTAATAATAACGAAAGTTTGAATAAATTTAATAAAGAAAAAATAGTTAATTAATTAAATAAAAATGATTTTTTAAAGAAAAGATTTTAATATTTTAATATGAATATTATATTAAATATTAAAAATATTATTGTAAGCTTTTTATAGAGTAATTAATTCGTATAAAATTCGTAATAAATAAAAAAAAAATATAATCTTAAAATAAAAAAAACTTATAATAATTTATTTTAATTTTTAAACTAACAATTAAAAAGTTTTTGAAAAAAATTAAAAAAATTAAAAAAATTTTATATATAAAAGAATAATTAATTAAACTTTAAAATTTTTAAATTTAAATTTTATTTTGAATCCAATTTGTAACTTCGCAGTTCCTATTAATAATAAATTCATATTCGTAAAATAAATTACGAAATATAATAATTAAAATATTTAATAAAAAACTTATTTAGATTTTAATAAATATTTAATTAATTATTTTTTTTTTAATTATATTATTGCTTTTAATAATAATTTTCTTAATCTTTAAGACTTTTTATTTATATATTATATAAAAATTATTAATTTTTTTTATAAATTTTTTTGTAAATTTTTTACTTTTTATTATTTATTTTAATATTATTTTATATATTTATAATATAAAAAATAAATTTTAATCTTATATATAAATCAGTTTATATATTTTTTTGGTCTAAATCTTCTTTATCGAATAAGTTTTATATATTTTATATTATATATATTTTTTTCATTTCGCTTATAATCGTTATATATAAAAATATTAATTCCAGCGTTTTTTTATTCAATTAAAATTTTTCTTGTTTGTTTTGTATTATTTCGGAATTTTTTTTAAAATTATTTCAATTTTGATATTATTTGTTTATTCGTTATTTTCGTTATTACTTTCATATTTTTGTACGAATTCAAATATTATATTATTATTTTTCGTTTTTTTTTAATATATATATTTTCAACGTATTTTCTTAATAATTTATCTTTTATAATAACGTTTATTCGTCCAACCGGTTAAACTTGCTTTTTTTAAAGTAATTTATAAAAGATTTCGGTTATAAAATCAGAAATCGATTAGTCGGAACCGAAACACTGTAATTACGATTTAAATATATATTATTTTTTTATTTTTTTATTTTTTTATTTACTTAACCTGAATTTAAGTAAAATTATAACCTCTTTCGGTATATATAAATACTATTTTATGCGACTTTTGTACTAGCACCCTACCAACGCTTATACCGCTTTAATAGTTATTAAATCTATATTTATAAAATAATATTTATTAATTAAAATATTATTTCTTTATATTTATTAATATTATTTATATTTTAATAACGGTATTTATAATAATTATATAATAATAAGCTAAATAAACAAAATAGCAGCCAAATATAGGATTACGATATTAGAAAGATTTAAATATTAAGGTTCCCCCGAGACCTTTATTTATTAATATAACCCTAAGGTTATTCTTAAGTAATATTGTATTTTATCCTCTTTATTTAATAATATTATAAATACAAATAATATTCCTAAGAGGAATATTTAAGGAAATATAAAATTAAGCTTAAAAGGATTTATTTTAAGGGATAAATATATTAAAATTTTTCTAAATAATTAGATAATTATTAATATATATATATTTTATTTTATTTTTATAATAAATAATCCAATTTTAATCCTTTTAAAGGAATTCAGTTTTGATTCCTTCCCTTTAAGAAATTTAATTATAATCCTATTACCTTATTTTATAATAATAATATTTTGCAAAATATCTTTAATATTAATAATAAAAGATTTTTATTATAAAATTAATATTATAAAAGTTAATATTATAAAAGTTAATATTATAGAAAAGAATATTATAAAGGCTAATATTATATACCTTAACCCTACAAAAGCTAATAATATAAAAGTTAATATTATAAATACTAGTATTATATAAGCTAATATTAGATAAACTATAACTTTATAAACTAGCTATTAAATCTACTTTCTTAATAAGGAGCCTTTTAGCTAAAAAGTCAATTATATTCGGCAATAGAAATAAAGGTAAAGATAATTCTAATTTAATAGCAATTATATTTCCTAAAAAAAGATTCCTAGGAGATCTCAGAACCTAATAAAGGGCGGCTTTATAGTAAGTACTTCGAGGAGCCTCCTACTCCGGGTTTTTTGTTCTATAGAAGGATTCTCTTATAAAAGAGGAGTATATAAAGCTCCCTTCTCTATATAGCCTATTTCTGCTAGGAGCGGTAGCCTAAAAGTTAAAAGTTCTTAGGAAAATACTCCTGGGAATTACTTATTTATAAGGCCGAAAAACTTTATAAAGTAATATTTTAAAATTAATAATATTTATAAATTATTATATTCCGGTTTTAGAATAATAATAATATTATTAATCTTAAAATATTTATTCAAAAATATTATTAATCTTAAAATATTTATTCAAAAATATTATTAATCGTTAAATAATATATATCTTGAGATAAAGGTTAGAAGACTAATAATATTTAACGATTTTAATAAGGGGGTAGATTGAGAAATAAAGCTTAAATTATAAAATTTGGAATAAATTAAAATTTTACAATAAATTATTATTAAAAGATAAATTTTAATTAAGGAATAAACTATAAAGTTAGGCTTAGGCTATAAGTTTAGGAATAAATTATTATCGAGAAATAAGCTTCGATTAAATAATAGAATAAAAATAAAGTTTATTTTTTAATTATAACCTATCCCAAAATTTATAGCCTATACCTTTAATAACTAAAATAACTTTTTATATTATTATTTAGTCCCTTTTCTTAAGATTTATTTTATATTTCTTAAGTTCCTCCTTTGTTTTCAGCCTTAATTTTATTATATATTATCCTTTTAATATATATTATAATTTAGGTATATTATAAATTATCATATATATTAATAATTCTGATATACTTAAATTGTAATATATATAAAAAATTATAATATATATTACGTAAATTTGCTTAAAAATAAGTATTTATTAAAATAAATATAAAATAAGGAAGTTATTTAAAATAATAAGGATTAAAATTATTTAGTTATTTATTAATAAAATATAGCTCTTTAATATATATAGAAATAAGACCGAATAATTAAATATAAAGCTTATAAAATAAGAAAAACTAATATTTAATAAGGCTTAAAAACAGCTAAATAATAACCAATTATTAAAATAATAAAAATATAATAAAAATCCCTATTAATATATCTAATAATAAGGCTCTTTAATAAAATCTTTTAAAATTGAAACTTTTTAGCTTCGAAGTCTACAAGTCTAATTATTTAACTTATATTTATATTTAAATAAGCTTATTAACTTAATTTAATTTAACAAATAAGCTTGCTATTAATTAAGTAATTTATATTATATATATTTACCTTGGCTTATTTTATTTAAATATTCTATAAACGAGGCTTTCGGAAAAGTCCTTTAAGGATTTAAACCGAAAATCGTTTAGTTTTGATTATATTATTAAGGTATTTAAAGTAGTATTATAATATTATAATATTAAATAACGTATTATTTACCAACTCGATATTTATATAAAAATAGTTAATACGCCTCCCTTAAGATAGTTCCTTTTGTTTATTAGGAGTATCGTTCTTTTATTTCTTTAATAGTTAATTTTATAATAAAATAAGATTCGTATTTAAATAGTAATAAGATTGTAATACGCCTGTTATCCGAGCCTATTTTATATAATATTATTATTCCTAAGTATATAACTTTTTTTGCAATACTTATTATTTATTATAATAATTAACTTTTATAAATAATATAATTTTCTATTAATTTAAACTTATTATTTTAATCGTAATTAATATAATTCTGTAATTACGAAAATAATATAATTTAAACTTTTATTTAAAATATTAATTTTAGAAAATCGATTATTATTTATCCTTAGTTTATTTAATAGCCAACTCAATCTATTATATTATTAATAATTTATATACCTTCGAAATAGATTTTCGATTTTATATTTTTTTTCGATTAAAGAATTTCAGCCTTTCAATATTATTATAAGCCGGAAAAAGGAAAATATATAATATATATAATAATATTTAATTTAATATAAGTTCCTTAAAAATATTCTTATTTATCAAATTTAAAAAAGTAAGATTTAATTTATAATCTTTATATTATTTTACGGGTATAAATTATTAATTTCAATAGCTATTTATACGATTTCCTTAATATATATTTCCTTAATTTAATCTAATAAATTTATATTATAATTAATATTAAAGAATACGCAAATAATAATTATTAAGAAATAAAACGGAAAATAACAAATATTCTTTATAATAAATAGAAGCGCTTTAAAGATTAGGTATTTATATTAATATCTTGCTTAATAAATATTAAAGACCAAAAGTTAAAGGATAAAAGTTATAAATAGGGATATATTATATATAATTTGATTATTATTGTTTAATTTATCTAATATAATAAAATAATTATTAATATAAATTTATTCGAAATCTATAAATTAATAAATTAAATATTAATTATTAATTATTATCTTTATCTTTATTTCGAATCGTAGTTCCTTTTACGAATATATATATCGAACCAAAAAATCGTTAACGCTACTTATATAATATATAAAATAGGAATCTACTAATATCGCTTATAGAATTTGGCAATAAGAGGAAATAAGAAAAAAGAAATTAACTTATTTATATTTATAATAATAATCAAATAACGCTTTATTCGGTTTCTAAAATATAAAGAATAAAAAGATTATAAATCTTATAATATAAATTTTTATTAATTTAATAACAATAATAATATTTATATTAAATAGCTTTATAAATATTCAGTCGAAGATTATAATAAACTATTATTATTCCAGCCTTCGGAGTTTGAGAAATTATATAAACGGTTTATATAATAGACTAACGATATAAAAAATACAAAAAGTACCCTTTATTTTGTTAAAGAAGAAAGTTAATAATAATATATAACAATCTCCTATATTTAATCTGATAAAATAAATAGAAAAATTTAAAATAAAAACTTTATTAATTGTTATTTATAAATTTATTTTAAAGGAGTCGCCTAAATTTTGGGATATATAATAATTTGATAGGATATAATATATATTCTAAATAAACGGGCAGTTCGATAAAAAGTTATTAATAAGATATAAGAAAATTTCAAACAAATTATATATATTATTATATATAATTAATACCTTATCCAATTTCCCTAAATTAAAAATAGGAGTTTATATTTTGCTTTTTTATTCTTACTTTAGTTTATACAAGCCTAAACTTTTCTAGAACTAATAATATTTATAAAAAAGAAAATATTAATAATTTATAAATATTCGAATAATCCGATTCGGTATATAATTAAAAATCTTAAAAATAATATCTTTATAAATTATCTAACTTTTTTCTCTTATATTTATTAGATAATATCCTTTCTTGTTAATTAGTTACGTAAGTAATAATTCTACTATATTAACGATATCCTGAAAATATTTAGGATAAAAAGTATATTATAGTTATAAGATTTTATAATAATTGCCGCCCTAATAACTAGCTATAATCTAAAGGTTGAAATACCTAGCTTTATTATATATATTATATGCGATATTATACTAAACTTTATTAAAATTAAGAAATTATTTTTATATTATAATTATATTATTATAATACGGAAAAGGGAATTTTCTTAGTATTTATTTAACTTATTAAATAAATTTATATTTATTAATATAAATAGACTAGAGAGAATTTATATCGATAAAGATAATATAATTTATAAAAATTAGGATTATTATACGTTAAATATAAAGGATATAAAAAAATTATAATCTTATAGCTTTTATATATCAGTTAATTAGCAGATTCGTATTGCCTTAAAATAATAAAAAGAATATCTACTTTTGTAAAATATTTATAATATTAATATATAAGCCCTTCTGATTATACCTTTAAATATCGATATATATAGAATTTATAATATTGAATATATTATTATAAATATATTATATATTAATATTATTTATACAAATTTCGAATAAGGTAATTTTTATTTAATTTTATTTTAGTTAAGAAAGCTTTCCAGAGATCCAAATCAGAGTATAAAAGAAATTATCGATAAATATAACGATATCAGAGGCCTTTATATATATAAACGTTTATAAGAAATATATTTATATTTTATTAAATAAATATATTATTAATTTTTAAACAGAAATAGGAGAATATTATTTTAAAGTTTCTAATTTAACCTAATATACGTATATTCCTATTATTTATATACCCTATTAATAATAACGTAAAATATTTTAATATATAATATCTTAATTAATATAAGTCCAATTAAAGAAATTTTGGAAGTATTGAAATCCTAGAAGTTACTTAATTATATTATTATTACTAAATCGTTCGGTATTAATAAGATTATACTTGTTATATTAATATAGAAGATAATAATAATTTATATTAATATAAGTTTATTAATTAAAATAATAAAGTTAAAGAGTAAAGGAGAAGTCCTCAGGTTCCTAAGTTATTTATATATACGAAGAGATATTAATAATATATATTAGGCCCTTCTAGGCCTTATAAGAAAAAGATAATATAGGAATATAAACAATAAAATAAAATAAAAAATATAATATTACTTCTTTATAATATTACTTCTTTATAATATTACTTCTTTATAATATTACTTCTTTATAATATTACTTCTTTATAATATTACTTCTTTATAATATTACTTCTTTATAATATTATATACTTCTATATTATATACTCGGCGTCTCTAGTCCTTTATACTTGCTTATAATATATATATATAAATATAGTTCCAAGCCGGTATTATATATAATTATAATAAATTATTATTATAATTTTGGATATAACTACAACTATCAGTTACTTTATATTTATCTTTACTTCGTCCTGCTCTAATCGCGGGATTATTCTTTTAATTATTTATAATAGGATATTTAAAAGCGTTATTAGCCCTTTTATTACTATAGCCGATAAATAATACCGTATATAATAATTTTTATAATTTTCTAATATAATATAGTAATTCTTTAAAGGATTGGAAAGGGTTATTGTTTTCCTCGTTACTAATTATAATAAAAGCCTTTATTAAAAAGGGATTTAATAGTTGTTATTAAATATTTATTAATAATAAGGATAATAAATATTAACTTTAGTATTTTCCGTATTTCTAAACTTCTATATTAACTTATCGAATAAATCGCGAATCTTTGTTAATAAGGAGTTAATTAAATTAAATATTCGATAAATCCGAAGTCTTCGAATATATTATATATATAATAAATATATTTTAATATTTTATAATATTTTATAATTTTATAATTTTTCTTTATAAAATTATTATAAATTAATATATCAATGTTGTTTATAAAATTAATAACGTTAAGTTTAAACTTTATATTTTTATATATATTTAATAAATTAGCGGTATAAAATAAATATAAAATAAATAAAAGCGGTAAGTTTTATAATATATTTATTTTAATATTATATTTTGATAATATATATAAGTTTATTATTAAACTAATTTTCTTTTTTTATAAAATTTTACAATTTATATTTATAACATAATTAATATATAATATTTTTATATATTATGTATTAACCTTATATAAAAGACGTTATCGAACGTTTTTATAATATTTAAATTTAATAAGTTTATCACCTTCTTCTTATTATTCTTTTATATAATATGAAAATTTTTAATAATTAAATAAAGTATTATATCAACGGATTTTTCAATTTTAATCTTTATTTGAATATTTAATAATGCTTTATATATTTCAATATTATAAATTTTAACACTTTCTTTAAAGTATTTAATAATATAATAAGTTTATATATTTTAAAATTGGTATAATCTTTTTTTTTTAAGTTTTTAGAATATAATTGTTATTATTAATTTAAAATAATTTAATTATACTCCTTTTTTTAAATATTTTTAAAAAGGGATTTAAATTACGTTAATATTTTATACGCGATAAAGTAAAGAATCTTATTTGATATGCTATTAAGTTTAAAAACCTTATTAAAAGCCGTTTTTTTAATTATGTTATATATTTTATGTTTCATTAAAAGGTCGCCCTTTTTTATTAAATTTTCATATTAATAATTAAGAATATTTTTTATTAAATTTTTATATTAATAATTAAGAATATTTTTTATTAAATTTTTATATTAGTAATTAAGGATATTTTTTAAGTTAACTTTAAAAGGAAATAGGAAATATTTTTTAAATAGAATTTTTTTTTGTTTTTTATATTAATCGTTAGCGTTTCGTTTATGTTATGTAAAGGAAGAATTAATAAGTTTTATATTATATTATTTTTATTTTTTATTTATTTTATAATATAATAAAGCTTTTTTATGAAAATTTTATTTTTTATATAATTTTTTAAATTTTTTCCGTTTAAATTTTTTAATTATATATTTTTTATTTTATTTTAATTCTTTCGAAATTTAATTATATTTTAATTATATTTTAAATAATATATGTTTTTAGTAATTATATTATATTTTTCAAATTAATATATTTTAATTTTATTATTAAATTTAATTTGTAAAGTTAAAACTTTTATTATTATTTTAATAAATTTTATAAGTTCCGATGTATAATTATTAATTCGTTAATAGTTTATTTACTTATATTTTAATAAATTTAAAAAATTAATAAAAATTAATATTTTAAACTTCTTCGAATTTGTTATTTTTAAATTTTTATATAAATATTATAATAACGTATCGGAAATAATTATATTAAAAATTATTTTTATAAAAAAATAATCCGATAAATATTCAATATTATTTTATATTCGATATATTAATAATCGATTAATTATTTTATTCAATGTAAATATTAAATTAACAATAATTTATTAATTATATATATTTTTTATTATAATCCCTTTTAATATTGTTAATATTATATTTATACTTTATATATTTTTTAATAAAGTATTTAATTATATATATTTAAATAAATATAGAAATTTTATTTATAAAAAGTAATATAAATTAAAATCTTTTAAAATTAAATATTTCCTTTAAATTGATAAAGCTTTATTTAATATTAATAAGCTTCCTTATTACAATATATTATTATAATTAAACGGAAGTAAATTATATATAATATATAATTATAATTACTTTATTTTTATTTATATTTTTATTATATAATTTAATATTAATATTTTTATATTTTTAAAGTTTTATTTTACCCTTTACCGATTATTGTTTAAACTTTTATTAATACCAAAGTAAAGCTTTCTTTTATTATTTATTATTGCGAAATAGTTAGAATATAAATTATATATACGTCAATCGAATAAGTTTTATTATAATTATTAAATAATTAATATATCAAATTTCTTTAATTTTTATTCGTTTAAGAATAGGATTATTATTTTGTTTTTTAATTTATTAATATTATATTATAATATTTTAACATTTTAAATATATTTTATTATAATTCTTTAAAGTTTTAATTTATTTAAATTATTATATTCAATATAAGTAATATAATAAAAATATATTAATTATTCCTTAATTAAGAAGTAAATATAATATCTAAAATTATTATTCTTTAAAGGTATCGGAGTTTTTAATTATTATAAATATAATAATATTTAAATACTTTACTTTTTATATTGTTATAATATTCTTAATGTTTAATATTATTAATTATTATATTATAAAGATTAATTTCCTTTTTTTCCTTTTTTTATAATTTCGACCTTTAAAAAGATATTTCATTTAAATATAAATATACTTTTAATATATAACGACGGTATTATTATTATATAATATTTAAGCTTAATTTTATAAATTATATTTATTATTATAAATAATTTATTGTATAGTTTTTGCCTTTGCGACGTTATTATAATTTTTCAATTTATATTTTTAAATATAATAACTATATTTCTAGTTCTTTTAATAATATATATTAATATATTTGTATTTGAAATATTTGAAATATTATATTATTCGAACTTTTAACTTATAATATTTTATTATTTTAAAGTTATATTCTTAATATATTTCGTAAATAATTAGCTTATTTGTTTTTAAAGCTTATATTATATTTATTCTAATATTTTTTAAGTTTATTTAAATTGTATTTTAATTATTATTATTTTTTTAATATATTTTTTCGCGGTTAAAAATTCTTTTCGATACAATATTATACTTTCTTTATTTATAACGCGTTTTATAATCTCTTTTATAAATATTTAATCTGTTTTTATTAAGTTTTTAAAATTAATTATAAAAATAATTAATTTTAAGTCTTTTTTTGATTAACGTATCAATAGTCTATTATTATAATTACGTATTATTTATACGCTTTTAATAGTTATAATTATATATAGAAAGGTTTTTTATTTAATTTTATTATAATTATAACTTTTCTAGTTAATCGACTACTTTCTTTAAGCGTTTTATTATTATTTATTATTATATTAAATATATACCGCCCGTGTTCTTTATATATATTACTATTTGCTTTACTTTTTAAAATATTATTAATATTTTATTTATAATAATTTTTCTTTATTTTTTTTTTCCGCTTTATATAATTTTTTAAAATATTTATTTATTAATTTTATTAATTATATTAAATTTGAATTTATAATTTTTTAAGTAATTTTTTTAATAATAATTAATAATAATAATTAATATTATAATATTTATTTATTATTTATTTTTAAATTATTATTATAATATCGTATTAATTATAAAATTTAATATATCGATTTTTAAATATTATAATTTATTAATATAATAATAATAAAATTAAGTTTTAAAACGAGTTATATTAAATTTACTATTAATTCATTTAACTTAATTAAACTTAATAAAACTTTAAATTTAAATTTTTATTAAACTTAATTGAATTAAATCAGTTGTATTAAATTTATTTATAAAATTTAATTAAATTAGGTTCAAACCCCTTTTTTTTTAAGTTGAATTAAATTTATATTAAATTTTTAATTTTTAAAAGTAAATAAAACCTTTTTACCGCGTTTTAAATCCGGTATTTAAGAAAATAAAAATTAAATATCTATTAAATTAAGTCTTTTTATAATAAATTTTTAATAAATAATTCTCTTATAAGATTTTTACGTTTAAAAGGCGCTTTTTAAACTTCGCATATATAAATTAATATATTTATTTTTCTCTTTATTATTTTTATAATAATATTAATATAAAAACTTTTTTTTTAAATATAATAAAGTTTGTTTCTTTTTAAGCTTCTGAAGCTAATTTCTTTAATTATTAAATATTACTTTTTTATAAATTTAATTCGAATATTGTACTTATTAAATAAAAATAACGCTTGCAGTATATAATAAAAGGTCCTTTTATAATAAAGGGATTGAATGTTTATATTTTATATTATTTCGATAATTATTTCGATAATTAATAAGAGATTATTATTATATTTATATTTTGAATACTTATACGGTATTTGTATAATTTATTTTTAATAATTAAAAAGTTACTTCTTGTATTATTAAAATTTTTATATTCTATTTATATAATTTGTTCTTAATGTTTATACAATACTTTCGCTTTATAACTTCATATTAATAAGTCCGTTAGTTTTTTAAACAATTAGTTTTTAAAGGTTCGTAACCAACATTATATACGGGTAAACTTTTGCTAATTGTTAAAACAATATTAAATTTCCTTTTTTTTAAACATATTTTATTATTGTATTTTTTATAATTTACTATTTAAATTAAGAAGTTTTAATAATTTTGCTTTTTATTAATTTCGTTAATATATTTTTAATTTAAATTACGCAATCTTACGCAAAATTATTATTTTTAATTTTAATTTGAATATTATATATTATATTTTTTAAAATTTTTTAAATTTATTACTTTTCCAATTAACATATATATTAAGAATATATTTGTTATTTTAAAAGATTTATTAACTTATTTACTATTTGTTTAATTTATAATATAATAATATATATTTTATTCGCTTTCTTTTTCTTCTTTTGGTTCAAAGATAAAAGTTTAATAATATTCAAAATTTATATTAATGTATTATTAATAAACTTTTATATTATTATTATTGTTTACGTATTTTCTTTATTAAATATAATTGGTTTACTATTCCAAATATAAAAAGTAACAAAAAGACAATCTTTATCAGAAACTATTTCAATATAATAATTTATTCTTTAATCGTATTTTAAATACGAAATTTGAATTTCCAAGGAAAGTCTTTTATCCTCTTAGTAGTAACTGCTCTAAGGTTAATCATATTGTAAGGATCGCTACCGTTCGGCTACCGGGCCAAAACGATAATTGCGAGGGTATTAGGCTCTTGCCCTACCCCCTTATTAGGTACTATAGCCTTACATATATCAAGACTTAAAGAAAGTATTATATCAGTAACGAATATCTGTCCCTTGAGTTTTCGGCTACTCCAATAGTAAATTAGACACTGGAATTTAATAACTTAAGAAGAGGTTAATTTTAACAGCAGGAGGCTGAGCCAGGCAACAGTGCTAGCGAGTATTATGATAAATAACGAGAGCAATTATAGCCGGGTATTAGGCAATTAATTCAATAATTACTGCGCCTTTGTATTACCTTATAGTGCTCCCTCTTGCTCCTTTGATACTCCACTTTGCTTTTCCGCTGCTTCTCTTTATTCCCTTTTTGTTTTCTTTTATTCCTTCGCTGCTCCCCTTCGCTCCTTTGCTGTTCTTTTTAAAGTGGTCTTGCTCTTTTTCCTAAACAAATCTAAAATTCGGGGTGTATATAATATATACATATTTCTCTTTATTACTTATTCTACAACTTATTATTATTGTCAGGCGCTGCCAATAGATGCTGTATTCTAGTTCAGCTTACGACTTCGAATCTGGCAGTGTTGGAAGCTTCGAGTGGAATGGCCACTGCGTTTGGGTCACGGATGAGTTTCTTGAAAGGAGGCTTCAAGTCCTGAGATCCATAAGCTGTTTTTCAAAGATCATCCATCCTTCGCGCATCAGGGACCACTTACTGCAAGTTTCCCATACTGCCAATACCTATCCAAGCTCAGCCCACCGTGATCGCACCTTAGCCAATACTCCCGACCAACCGTCAAATGCCGCCTCCAGCCACTGCGCTCATCTAGCTCTAGCAGCACTTCTTTGCTTACGGACTGTCCAGGTTCCATCTCGATGTAATTAGTCAGGCTGGTGACTTCGAAGTGGGTACTGAGTCTGCCGTCTGGATCTCTTGTCTGGCGCATGGATGCATTTGGCCGCAGTCGGGGTACAAGATTCTCTGGAAGACATTCTGCGCCTGTGTAGAGGGAGTAAAACTTCATTTGTGGAGAGCTTGGATTGAGTGGTCCACGAGATAAGTCGAAGACGACGCTCCGCTCTCCGCCTGAAGGATCGGCATCGTATCTGATGGAGGCGAGGAAGGTGTATGTCGACCTAGAGAGGGACAGAAGACGGGGTGCGTCAAGTGTTATGGAGAAGCGGGGGGCAGCTGCACTGTGGGCTATGATTAGCTTGGGTGAAGCAAAAACTCCTCAAGAAAAATCCGAACAGTAATGGAGCTTCGTGTTCTGCTATCGCAGCCTTTCTCTCCAAATTCATGAATTGAAGCTCTGATTGTTTCGCGTGAAGTAGTGCATTTCTTGCGGCTGTTGACTCCGGTCTTGGCTCTTGTTTAAGTGCGGCGTAACGCTGGCCATGAGACAACGATTCCCAGCCTGGGGGCTTAGGATGAGCGCTATTACCCGAGTCGAGGGGCTGAGACTCGACAGAGGTGTCTTCCATATTGCAGTCGTCACTATTGCCGAAACTAATTGGAAGAGATTCTCAAGTGTTGCAAAGAAGGCGGAGTCTATTCTATCTTGATTGCCAGGCAAAGCTGTTATTCATAGACGGCACGGAGGTCGGCACATTAAGTCCTGAACCACGCTAGCAGCCAATAGGGTTAAGGCTACCGACTTGAGAGTACCTAACTAGCAGGGCTTGGCAGTTTCGTTGATACTGTAATGTTACCGTTCAACTTTCTGTCACGTAACAAGCTTTCATTTTAGCTCCGATACGGTTTATAAATAAGTGACATTATTTAATAATTATCGTAACAAGTTATTATAATGTATTATATATATTATTGGAAAAAAATTAGTATTTTTTTTAAACATTTTTTAAGAAAAATTTAAATTTTTGATTATTTTTTCCAAAAGTAATTTTTTTTCCTTTTTCGGACATTTTCCTTATTTACTATCGATTTTTTTTTTTGAATATTTGATTATTTATTTATTTATTTATTTATTTATTTATTTATTTATTTATTTATTTATTTATTTATTTATTTATTTATTTACGGCTTATAATTATAATTATTTACTTTTTTTTATTAAACTTTTTGTAATAATATATATAATTAATTCAAATATAATACTTTTAAAAAAATGAGCGTTCATATGTAACTATAAAAATAAATATATAATAATTAATATTTTACGTTAATATTAATAAATGTTAATTCTAAACAACAGTTTCTATACAATTATTTGAAGAAGTAACAGTATCTATACGGTTCCAAATATACTGCCAAGCTTTATAAAGTATGCTTTAAGCGTAAACTTTGGGCTTCAGGTCATTAAGTCATGTATATTTAATATTATGTAACAATATATCGTATTCTTAAGAAGCGCTCTATGAAGATCTTTAAAAGCGTTACTTATTAAAGCTGTAGGGTGCGGTTAAGGGCGAGGCCTCAAAAAGGTCCCTGAGGATTATGGGGAGGCGCCTAGAGCACAATGTTAAGTCCACCCTATCAATTGCTAGCGTGGTTCAGGACTTAATGTGCCGACCTCCGTATTGATAAATAGAAAGCAGGATTGAGGATTGAGGATGAAGGATTAAGGATGGAGGATGGAGGATGGAGGATGATGGCAATGAGAAAATGACAAGCATATGGGTCCTGGAAATGCTTAGAACCATTATGATCCTACCCGCCCAATCACATAACTCTAGCCTTTCCAGCAACATCTTCGTCTTTCCTCCCCAATCCCACGAGGACTTTCTGAGGTTGCTGCGGCAAGTTCAGATGGATGCGATGGAGGAGATATTATGGTATCTTACGTCCTGTTGTATCATCGCTAATGGCAAGGCAATGTCAACTTTCCACGCCTGTTATAGAAATTGCAAGGCTATGCGGTAAAGTAGGTTGTGGATCCTGGAAGTCTCCTGACTCCACCTCATGACACTCATCATGGTCTAACTGTCTTCCTCCTCTTCTTCCAATTCTTAAAACTTGTAATGTTTCAGAAGCATAACGTCGACTCCCATCCTCATTGTGGCAGTAATGCTTACCGGGGATTTTTGAAACCCATCCTCAAGCATTGAGGAGTTGGTTGTCGTGGACTCGTATGTATTGCGCCACTATGAGTGCCTATATCAGGGCAGCTAGTTCTTTCCTTACTGTCTTTCTTTTCACCTATTATGTTTTATCTTTCCCAGTGACATAGACATCCAATTTGCAGAGAGAGCAAAGCATACAACGTGTGCAAACACCCTCATATTGGCATTTTCGCTTCATTCAATTCACCTACTCGTTCCATGTCTAGCACCTTCAAGTCATGGCACCCAGTATGCCACTTCTGCCTCGATCTGCTTTGATTGGTCTCTTGGCCTCGCGATGGGCATCCGCTAATCCGACGTTCTCAACCTTGAATGGCAAGTCCCCCGTAGCCCTGGCCTCTCGAAATTTTGCGAAGGGTAGCAGCATAGACAACGCACATTACAACATATTCACGGCAGAATATCTAGCCGGACAGGAAATTGCCAATAGAGCCAAGAGCCTCATAAATGAAGACAACTATTACTACGAACTATTCATCCCAAGCAAATACACAAGCGAAGCCCAGGCCAACGAGTACAACAACAACTTCCTATCTAAATTCGTCGATCTCGGCGGTGACAACACCTACACAGTCACTGTTGAATACCGTGGTACAAACAAAGATTCCAAGTGCCGGGAGTCTGCTAAGCGAGACTACCTTCCATATGCGTATACAGAGGGCAAAACAATCACTTTATGTGATAAATTCTTCTCGCAGCCAGCAACCAGTGATATGACGTGCGCCAACGAATTCCTAGACGAGTACGAAACAGGAGCTATGACTATCCTCCACGAGTTCACGCACCTTTCGCCCGCCTATTTCTCCCTCAGCAAATCTCCAAATCCCCCTTTCGAAGATTATGAATACGGCTCCTCAGAGTGTAGAGATCTCGCCGAATCTTCACCAGACGAAGCCATCATCAACGCCGACAACTGGATGTTTGTCACCCTGGGCGCCTACTGGTCTGACAAATGCGGCAAGCAAATCGAACCGGACGATCCGACAGGAGGCGTCTACGCTGGCACGGCCACCGAGGTCCCTGGCTGTTTTGGTGGTGCTTCCAATCAATGGATCATTGGCGCCGGTGGCTCCTGTAACAATCAAGGCGTTGCCTCGAATGGGAAACCTTCAGCGGGGCCTGCTGGGTGCAATATCCCCCACACCGGCGGCATGGACGGCGTCAACAAGGCGGATTGTTGGCTTCTACCCGAGGGTACCACTGCAGTGGAGCTACAGCTGGCTGTTACCAACGCTACAAAGGCTAGTAGAAGTCCTTTTTACCATGCTTCTTCCTTCCTACGACCTCACTCCACGAAAGTATCACTAATCTTGCAAATGCACTCCAGGACTTCTACACAGACTTCAACTTTACAGTTTGGACCCTCCCCGACTGCGACGGCGTCCCGCAAAGCTTTTGGGGCCCGGTAACCTCTTCGGATCCACTTATAAATCATGACGGTGAATATCAAACAAAATGCTATGACAGTCCGAGCCGGTCAAAGTGGCAGAGCTATCAGGTGTGGAACATTAGCAGCTATAAGAAATTGGGGCTGTAAATGAATCTTAGGCTCTAGGAGAGCAATAGGGGGCGTTTTTGCAACTTTTTTCTACTCCATGATCCAACATGTATGCAACATACATTGCCCTCCTTACCACCACCCTTTTGCACTTGACGCTGTAGATCTTCGCCACGAAAATCGCGCGGACACAGTATGGTTCAGTGCCAAATCCATGTCTAACGATAATTAGGCCTTAGATGGCGCTCCTTCGGGGCATTCGGGAAGAACGCGTGATCGGACAGGCCGCTCTTAGACACATTCTCCGATAGGGATGTGTGCTCCTTTACAGCGCTGAGACGCGCTCTTTTCCGCTCTAAAATTCGTTGTTGGGCCCGGCGGAAAACAGGATGAGGTGGGGATCACTGTCGAACAACAGCCAGCCGGCGCTTCAAAGAAAGCAATCCCAATGCTGAAAGTGTATGAGAACTCTGTACGGTCCTATACCTGCAATGTCACGTACCAAGCAGAAAGTAGGCCGATTTTATTTCCGCCCGGCGCGACTATCAGTCTCGTTGCCAAAGGCGTTTCTGGGGACCCTGGCGCGCCTGGAGATATGCTCGTTTTCGAGTCGTGGTGCGTTGAGAAGGGTATCATTCCAGCAGGTAACCCGGGATTTAAGGTGCCGCTGAGCTTCCAGTTAGTTTAGGACGGTTGAGGAAGGAGGACATCATCTGTAGAAACGGGTTTCGCCTCGGTTTGACAGTAGGAATCAATTGTTTTCCTTTCGCTCCTTAGACTTAGACTGGAAATAGGCAGTGTATGGATTGGACCAAGATGAAGTTGTATTGAAAACAAAGAGTAATTTAGGTGCCGTGTTTTATAATGTCCAAAGCTTTAAGGCAAAGTGTGGCTTGGCCTGTCCTCGCTTATCCGGCACTGAGGGTGGAATTTTCAGCTTTAAACAGGAAGCGGCGATGTCCAGGCAGCCGGCGGAGCTGAATATACACTAGCACGTCAAAAGTCTACGCCCAAACGCAAAAAACGCGAATAACGCGTTTATACTTTACTAACTTTATTACCTCTTACTACCTCCAGTATTATAATACGTATACCGTTAAGTCCAATTTCTGTTAATAGGACTCCTAAAAAGGAACTTATTTAATCCGAAAAAATAACTATTTATAAAACGTCTCGTTTAAGAGAAAAAACCGCTTCGATAATTTCCTGCGAAAATCTCAAAAAATTTATTATTCGAAGTATTATTAAATATTACTCTATTTAGCCTCAGGGTATTTCAAAGTTATAATCAGGACGTCTTCCTAAGCTATTAAAATAAAACAAAAAATCTATTATATATGTTGCTAGGGGGGAGCCTACTATCGAGTACAGGGAGCTAATATCGCGATATATAATAGGATATTCGAAATCTACTATATACTGTTATATCAAAAGTCTGGGCCTTTACTTTATTTTATACCAAAAGTTGTATATTATATATAAGTATTTTAACTTTTATATAATATTTTAATATTTTAAAAAATTCAAATAGAATATTTCGTTATATTATTTAATTTATTGCGTATTTACGTTTATAATTAAATTACTTTTTTATCGTATATTATATAATTGAAAAATAAATATTTAATAATAATCGGATTTTATAAAGAAAATTAACTTTTTAATTTATAAATATTTTGCAAATAAAATATATAATATTAATAGAATATTTTAAAAAATATAATATATAAAATTATTTTTTAAATAATTATCTTATATACTTTTGAGTTTTAAAAAAACTTATAACTTAAAAAAAGTTAGACTTTTTAAGAAAATTACAAGTTTTGATATAAAATAGCGTAGGGACCTTGACTTTTGACGTAGCAGTATATACTGTTGCCTTAAAGAGTATGGCCTTGTCAATTGGTTCGCCCAGAAAAAACTACTGCTTTCAGAAGCTATAGTATACAAACAACTAGCTTAATACAAAGTACGAGAATACTGGATTCCCAAATAATAATAAAAAGTAATTTAATTTAACGAATATTCTGTAAAACAAAGGAAAGGCAAAAAATATAAATAAATATTCCGTTTGCCTTACGAATATTTTAAAAAAGAAATAATATAGCTTATTTAAAAAAACTTTTATAGCTCGGAGTAATATAATTTTATTATTATAAATAAAAATAAAGCTATAAAATAGGGGGGATATTTAATTAATAATCATTTTAAAATTTTAAAAAAAGTAATTTTTATAATTTATAAATTAAGTTTTTTCTTTATGTAGGATAACGCCTTTATATATATAATATATAAAATACAAATATAACTCCGAAAATATAATATTAAAGTATTAAAATAGCTCTTTTTTTCCTTTAATTTTAATTTAATCGAATATTTTTAAAAAAGGTTTAAAGAGTTTATTTATAAAATATAGTTAAATATCGAAAAAATATATAAGAATAATAAAAAAATATAAAAGATTATAAAGGAAGTTTTAAAATAAGCTTAATAATTACTTCTTAAAGAATTATCAATATTATTAATTAAAAATATAAAAAGGAGAATAAATATAATAATAAAGATTAAAAAATAATATATAAAATATTAAACGCAAAATATTTTTAAAGAATTGATATATTATTATTAGTTAATTATTATACAAAGATATTAGGTTCTCCTATAAATAGTTGGCAAATTGGATATAATAGGGGAAATGGTAGTACGGGGTTATTTTTAACTTGGCCCAGACTTTTGACGTGGCACTATATACGTTGCCAGTACAAGGCGGTAATACGTTTGTGCGCTTGGAGAGGAACCGAAGTAGCGGCTTCTCCCATACTATTCTGAATTCCCTCAAGGTGCTCGTGTTACCGTGCAGAATTGCGGGTACCATTTTGCAGAAGCTCTCATGTCCGTTAAGCAGATGAAAAAATGGATTCTAGTTGAAATCTCGAGAGAGCGCATATCTTTATAGCTCGCGCTGTCCCTTTATACAAGGTGGCTTGTCTTCAGTGCTTTGGGTTCCCCTTACCGCCGTTGTGTCGCAGCCCGTTCATTCTCATCTTCGTCATACTCATAGTCCTTGCGTAAGACTTTTCAAACCTTCATCAGTATACTGCCAAAGCAAGCTTACCTCATGCCGTTGAAAAGCAGCACCAGTGTAGTAGGTATTCCGATAGCCTTGAAGTGAATACAAGCCATTATAAAAACCTGCCTGAATGTCAGACACGCTGACTCGGAGTTCGTATGGGGTATGACTTCTTAAAACAGGAACCTGGGTGGAGCCTTCTACGCTAGGAATGACCCCAGCCGTGCGGAGGTTGTCTAGGGATGCGAGGATTGCAGTCTGAACATCAGTCAGGGTATAGTTAGCGATGTCCCCGTAATATACATGGATGAGTCCAGGAACGGGCGAGGGGCCAGAATTGTAAACGCCCGGGAGGGCTGGTAGATTAAAAGGTGTGTCTGCACCAGCGTTCTGCAAAGTGAGGTTGGCTGGAATGCCAGTATTGCTGAGGAGGCCAGTATACCACCCTGTTGATTAAAAAGAGAAGACGGAACGTTCGGTAGTGTTGTCAAGGTCCCAGCCGGCAAAATTCGACAGAAGCTGTGGAAACGCAACAATTATTTTCTTGGCGCGGACAACACTTATACCAGTAGGGGTGGAGACAGATAGGATTGCGGGAGAGGTCGGGAGACTGAACGGACAAGGCTGCTCAACAACAGCCTTGAGCCAAGGAGAGACTGAGCGGCAGAGTATAGTAGGCTATTGTGGTGCGCGGCGGTAGTGAGGAATATATTAGTGAAAACGTAGTTCAAGAAGCCTGCGTCAATGTGGCGGAGGATGTAGAGGCTTGGGATAGTGGTAAGATCCTTGAAACCCTCGCAGAAGAGTGAAATAATGGGAAGTGTGGCTGAGAAATTGTACTTCTGGACGAATTGATCAAATGGAAGAAGCGAATCCGGTGGGACTGGATCAGGGAGATGATATCCAGAAGAAAGATATGGATATTTGGCTAGTTGTGCCTCGTACGCCGTAAAGGCAACAGCTTGCTGTTGGGCCGTGACGGACAACACAGGGTTTGAGACGGGGTTTCCTGTGCGAAAGTCGAGATACTTGGTGGTCCCTGGAACGCTCAAGTCTGCCTCGGTGAGGGAAATGTTGAAGCGGGCATAGTAGTCGAGTACAGTAGAGTAATTCTTGAAGATCTTCACGCCCATGTCGATAGGAGTACCTGTAGACAGGTTCACATAGGTTTCTGTGTTGCCGCCCAGGTACTCTTGCTGTTCGATGAGGGCGACGCTCTTCTTTTGATCGTGAAGACGAACCCCAGCATAGGTTCCCGACACTCCTCCGCCAACGACTGCAACGTCGACGTTGCGTAGTAGAGGAGGTGTAGCCACGGCGATAGAAAGGAAGAAGGCCGACCATGCCAACCCAGGATAAGAGCACATTTTGTCTATTGAGTATTCTACAAGGAGGAAAAAGGGGTGTGTAAATGTTTAGAAACTTATCATTGACCATGGTGTCATTCTCGAGGTCTGGTCTGCGGAAGTGGGACATGGTGATGCAATAAACAATTTGCTATCTGCACGTATCAGGTTGCATACTTATGCAGACTAGGAGCCTGGGTGTCTTACATAGCCATACTGACCACTAAAGATCTGGTGGTCTCGCGGCATTGCCTCGCATAATATAAAATTCGATATACGATATGGCCGCTTCTCAGGCAATAGGCGCCCGTCCGATTTCCTCCAGACATGTTTAAAGTGGGGATTTGATAGGTCTGTTGCAAGGACAACGAGGTCTAACCGACGAGGTTGAAGAAGCTTGACTCAGCTCAGATATAGCTCATGCATGTCCTAGGGCCGCTGATGTAGCCCCATGAAAAGGCTGCAGGCAGCGGGGCACGCGGATTGACCGCAGCACTATGATGCAAATATGCAGGCCGCTTAAAACGTGCTTATCAGCTAAAGGTAGCTCTTAATCGTCTCTGCCGCTGCTTACCATAGAGATTCAAGTTTGATACCTTTTTCAAAGCCGTTCTTTGTGACTAGAGTTGTCCAATATTGCCCCTTTTCATCGCCGGAAAACCCGAAATATATCGTACGGTACAAGGATCTTTTTTCCATCCATATATGCAACAAGTGATCCCGTATGGGTGCATATGCATAACCAAGTATCGACTCCCCTTGATGTTATCTCTATTGCGTCCTTGACTCCACGAGCTTCCACATCGCTCTTAGAACTGCAACGCCTCCGCTCTGTGTCTCGACTGTTCTTCCACGACCTCGGTCGTTGATGTCTTGCTCCTGAGCCTGTTTCTTGAGGGCGTGAGTTCTGGATATTGGGGAAAGTGCGTCTTCATGTTCTCGTCTACCGAGCTTCCATTGGGCAGGAACGGGTTCGTCTGGGGAAAGGCGCCATATCTCATCGTCAGGAACCCCTCGGTTTCTGTAGTCAGGCTCATTATAGCTTGGGGCTTCCATTGCGTCTGTGTCTTCTTCCCCATCGTCCTCTCTGTCTCGCCTCTTCGAAGCTCTCCCCCACCATTGCCCAAATTCCCCATTTTCGTCTCTTGTCAATATTGCAGCGTGCGCATTCAGGTCCACCCAGGTCCCGTATCCATCGCAGCTCTGCTGATGCAACGCAGCTACATCCTGATCACCCAGCCAAGGCCTGTCTTGGTCTCGTTCCTCAACTGGCAGGGGACTGCAGAAGAGTGTGAAGTGGTGGAAAAAAATGCCTTTGAACGTCTGCGCATCCTGGCTACAGCTTCCGCTCCAGTCGCATATCTCTTCCAGGACGCCATTGCGGCCTAAACCTGCCCAACGCCAGCGAGCAGGTGTTCCACGTTCTTCGAAACCGGTAGCAGAGATCACATTGCGAATGAGCGAGTGCGCATCTTCCAAATATTCTCGTGAGCCGGTGGCTTCCCACAGTCCCCTTTGAGCTGAAAGTATTACACCTTGATTGTAGGTATAGACTGTCTCGGCCCGCATATCGCATTCCCCAGTGCCATTGCTTGCATTTTCTCCACGTCGCCAGCCACGGACGTGGAATCCGTCAGCGTAGAGACCCTTGCTGTTTTGCATACCACTCTCTTTCAACCAGTTGTACCCTTCAACGGCGTTGTTTAGATACCGCCGATCGTGAGCCTTCACTGGCGGCATTCCCTTCCAGGTGTCTTGTGAAGACTGAAGGAATGGTGACGGATTTGTGTCGCCTGGAAAGTAGAGGTACATCGCCACACTCGCAGCTATGTAAAGTTCATTTGTGATGGCATTTTTGTAGGGTGCGAGATATGGGTTCCATATCATTCCTCCTCCACACAGTGTAGTATCCCAACCACGGGAGGCAAGTTCGTAGAAGAGTCGGGCGCGATGAGCGAATTGTGGGATGAACTGGTGGGCGTACCACTCCGAAGCATTCGGGTCTTGCGCGGTGGATGTGGACTTATAGTGGAAAGAGGAGTGCTTTTTGATGAATTTTATGCTCTCGAGCCAGCCGAGAACGACCCAGAGCATATCGTCGTAGGCTTGCGTGCGAAGGCTGAAAGCGTTCTCACCAAAATAGAATGAGGTGATTTGGGTGAAGTAGCGGTTTATGAGATTCTCGTGGTCACGAGCCTGTTCTGCGGACGTTATAGAGCCTGATAGCATGGCTTGGGCGTATTCTGTCATTGCTGCGAGGGTGGATGATATCTGAGTCGCCATGACTTCTGCAGTCCAGTCGATGGCATCAGGCCAGGTACCGTGCGAAACTTCAAAAAAGTGGGACTCCATGGTTTTTAGGGCGTTCAAGAGGCTTGAGTAAATTGGTGGGTGCTCATCAGAGGGGAGAGGGTCGTCGTCTGTTGGGATGATGGCATCGGAAGAGAGTATCTGTTGCTGCTGATCCGATTGCTGAAGCATCCAGGGCTGGGAGCCTCCAATTCGGCTCGCCTCAGCAGCTCCATCCTGAGAGAAGCCCCAAGCTGGTTCTGAGACTCGTGCGATTGCGCTGTCCCACTGGGCCAGAAGGGCCAGCGTAATGCAGACGACTTTGGTCAAGACGCTGGGGTGGCCCCGCCGTAAAATCATATTGGTAAGGGACTCTTAGATAGCAGCTCATTTGGCTTTCACCTAAATGAGTAGAAAGAAGACACTTGAACGGGTCTGGGCGCAAACCATCGCGAACAGAGCTGAGGAGAAGGGATTGAGAAGAATCGAGGATGGGAACCGACTTGATCAAATCTTAACCCTAACCCTGAATGTGAAGACAAGCCGCGCTGTTTTTGAGCCGCCACGCCATGCCTGAATATTGCTTTTATCTCAATACTATCAATCGCTGTTGTAAGAATACTTTCTAAATCGGTTAGGATTCCTTAGGACTATGGATACAGACCAGCCTTCGTACGTCGCGAATGCTTCAGTGGTATTAGAGAAAGAACGCACTCGCGCCGGGTTCGTTCTTTCATAAAGCATAAAAGATCCATGGTAACAACCAGGCTTCTTCGACAGTCACTCATATCGACCACAAGCCAACGCCACAGAAAAGCCTGCCACAAAATCCAATCCCAGCCCAATCAAGCACCTCCTCCACCCCCTCCACCACCACATCCACCGCCGCCTCCATAACCACCTCCTCCTCCTCCGCACCCCCCAGCCGAACTACCCCCATCATTGCTCCCTATACAACCCCCTGCACCGTTACCCGCACAAGCACCCGCCGCAAACCCCCCACCACAAGCACCGGAGACACGATTCCCCGCCCCACCGGGCACAAACGTAGCACAAGCCGGGTTACTAACGTACATGCCCCCCGTCGTACCTGGATCGCACGAGTAGGAAGTGTAGTAGGGGAAATACATCGGGTAGCCCCATACCAAGTAGGTGTTGGCGAACTGATCCCTTGGAGGCGGGGTTTTGCCGTTCGTTTTCGCCCGGAGGACACTGCGCTGGTAATCACGCTCCAATTTGGCTTTGAGGTTACTCTCGCGGACGAAGCGGGAGGTGGGCGTTTCGGCTCTGATGGCGTTGTGGGCTGAAATGTGGGCCCCTTTCCGTGGGTCCGATGGAGCGTGAAGGCGTTCAAGATTGCGGTCCACAGCTGCTTGGTCGCTGCTGCCGCCGCTGCTAAAAAGCCGTTTGACGCCGCTGATATGGGCTCCACGGATAGCTTCGCAGTACCAGCATGTGCATTCGGAGTAGGGTTCGTTGTTGAAAATTATCTGATAGGTTTTAGAGGTCCACTCAAATGAATATGAGAGGTGAGTTTCCTCTAGCTTGTCATCCTGATCCAGAAATTTCTCTATGCGCGCGCGGGTATAGGCGTAGTAGGCGTGGGGAGAGAGTTGATGGGTGTGCCATGCAAGGTCGATGTCGAGGGTCGGGACGGCCGTACGATTGGGATTAAGGGCGATGATGGAGATGAAACGTTCGTATTTGGTGATGAGGTGGGTCATGGTTGCTGAGGCCGAGGGGGAATGAATCCAGTCTATAGAATGCATTTTTTCGATAAAAGAGCCTTGGCGGACTACGGCACCGACGAGGTCGAGGCCGAAGGTGGAGTAGTTGTCCCAGTAGTGCGACATCATTCGGCGAATCGCCATTTTCTCGTCGATGGCTGGATTTGAGCGTCTGCTGTTGATTGATTTGACATAGCTCCTGTCTTTCAAGTACCTCTCGATCGAAGAACGGACATCCTGCATTGAACGAGCTTTTCCAAGCCTTGGGTCGGTCGCTGTCAAGAGTTCATCATAGAGCTTGCTGGTTTTACCAACGGGTCCTTTGATTAGACGATTGGGGGGAAAATCGGCATGAGTTGCAAAGAACATGTTTGCATCTACCAGTCCTGCTTCAACGTTAGAAGGCTCTCGTCTCACAAGTACTTATAGAGATCAATACCGTATTTGTTCAATATTGTGCCAAGCAGTGGAATATCCTGTATTTTCAAGGCCATGATATCTTTTCGAAATTTGCTCAACCGCAGGGTATCATGCCTCACCCGTGATTTGCAATGAGGACATGTTCCTTCGTAATCCTTGTCAGTAAAGCCCCTAGCGGTTGTCTCCAATCCCCATTTCTCTCTGCGATCCCAGTTTGTCCAGGGATGAGAGCCATCTTTGAGGCATGAAGGACATTTGACGACGATTTCTGGAGGGTCATCAAGGCTGCTCCATCCGAAACCAGTATTCTGCTCAAAACCCGTTTTGGCTTGCCGAGGCGGGTTGAATTCGAACGAGCTATTGTCGATGCAGGAGTTGACGGCTTCCCAGGGATACCCACCTCGCCAGAAGTTCATCTTACCGTGGCGAACGCAGTCTTCGAGGTAGTCTCGGGGGTTCAGGTGGTACGCATGCCACACCATAAGCACATCTGATTTTGGAATCAGCGGCTGGTTTCTGCAACAGGGAGACGAATTTCTTACCTAGCGGAGGTAGACAGGTAACGTACCACACAAGATGTGATCCATGATCGAGCCCTAGCTTAAATTTTGAGAGAATTGTTGATTGTCGTGCTTTCTGAGCATCAACTTCAACGCATTTGGTCCACCAAATTTCGAATCGAAGGGCAGCCTTGACAACGAAAATCGCCCATCGTTTCTCGCGGATCTTCGCGAGCTTTGCGACATGATCTCGCTCATCCGTCCATGATTGGACGAAGCTGTCTTCGATGCCAAAGAGACCATCTGAAGAGCAATGTCCTGGCGCAGCTGATGGAAAGCTTCGAGAAGCTTCAGATGGGCAAAACATTGATTCGCAGTTGGCTTTTGCAACTTGTCGTGGGGACGTGCCAGATTCAGATTAGAAAAGGCAGCTGTGATATCTAGGGTGCCTTCGATAGGGTTCTTAACCGCGTAGGAGGGCAGAGGGGAATTGTTCAGCGGGGGGTTGTGGTGAAGCCCCTTCATCCTTTCTGAAGGGCTTGCTGAAGTGTGGTGCCGCTAGCATGATGGAGCTTGTGGTTGTGGAAGATTGACAACACTACGAGAGAGGAGAGGAGACTTGTAGGAATATATACACGGTTCTTTTTTCAGCGTCAATAAAGAAATGTTTCTCGGTGACGAGCCGGCAGTGCAAATCAAAGACGCGAGCATACCGTCTTCAGCTTAGCCTGCAACAGGAAGGCCATTGCAAGTACTATTATACAGCGCATACCTAAAGCGCATCTTTATTGGTTGCCGCCCATCTCATGGGGGCTTCCCAGCACGTGTTTCATCGGCTATTGGCGTATCTGTCAGCCTGGAGACCTGGTGGTGGGAAGCCATGTCACACGGTGGGAGGGCTATAAGGAAGGCTGAGCCATGCCTGGCGGATGATTGGCAGGTACGCGAGTTGCGAGTGCATGTTCAACATGCTGTGTTTTCGAGCTTGCTGATCACAAGACTACAGGTAACTCCAGCTGGGGGATCATGATGCTATTTCGGGACATTACCGCACAGGCACCGCCTCTGCATAATGCACTCGATGCACTGCTCAACAACATGCCCTCGTGCACAATCCAACAACGACCAAGAGCGCCTCGTAAAGTCGACCAGATGAAGTTAAGGTCATGGTGCACCGACGGCAACAGCAAATATGCATTTTTCTAGAAAAGTCTTGAAACGAAGTCTAATCATGGCTCTGCGAACCCAAAGCCACAGATGGGCTGACCCTCGCACTGAACGATGATGGCAATTTGGCCGACTTTCTCCCACATCATGACTTCAACAACCCCTCCATCTCCGCCTTTAGCTGCTAGGCTCATGACTCCAAGCCTCTTTGCTAGGTGAAGACAACAAAAACCTGACCCCCACTCACTCCCAGCTCGCGTCCTATTTAAGTGCCCATCTAAACCTCACGTTCCAACAAAGAGAAACACGCTCTGTACGCGCGCTTTCACCCAGCCCAACCTAGTTGCCCCCCCAAAACCGGCCACCACGCTCTCACGGTACCCTCACAACCCACACCTTCCCCCATCCCCATTCCCCGGCACAATCCTACTCTTATTAACCCTCTCCAAGTACCCCTCCCCGAGCAATTTGATAATATTCCCCGTATACCCCAAATAAAACTGAGCCCCTAGCCCGGGCTGGCCGAACCAGGGCGCGATCGGCCCCCCCAGCACGTCGAACGACTTGGCCACGGTGTAGATGTGGTAGTTGTACGGGTAATCGGGGGCGTCCTGCGGGGTGTCGAGGTTGCTTGGGGGGAGGGCGCGTTGCGCGTAGGGCGCTTCGGCTGCGCTGACGTAGGTGCCTAGGTGGAGAGAGTGGAGGTGGTTAGGTCGGCGAGGGGTTTGGGTGCGGGAAGGATGAAGAGGGGGGTTGGGAGATAGCACGCGGGTATTGGTATACGCGGAAAGAATGTGAGAAAGGGAGAAGGCGTACCATACTCGCTACCAAACCGATCGAGCTTTGTCCCAACGGCAAGAGTCATATTCCCTAAGATAGGCGCGCCAGCGGTGTTGAGCTGGAAGCCGTTGTTGGGGGGATACACGTACCAGCCGCTCTTGGGATCTGTCCATTTCTGGAGGAACTCGCCGGGGGTTTGGCCGCCGAAGCGGTCGTAGTCGGAGACGAAGCTTAGGAGGGGGAAGCGGCGGGGGAGGCGTTTGGGGCCTAGGCGCGGGTCGTGGCAGATGTAGGGGCGGCCGGGGGGACCGGTGTTGTTTGTGTTGGTGCAGTCGCAGGTTTGGGGGAGGGCGAGCGGGGTCTGGGGTGGGGGTTTGGGATTAGGGGGGCTTTGGGAGGGATGGCGAAGGTCATGGGGGATAGGTGTTAGGGGGGGTAAGAGAGGGTCGTTACCTCTTTGTGGAAGGAGACCGAGGCTGCTTGATTGAGGAGGACGAATGTTGCGAGGAGGGAGGAGATGTACATTGTTGTGTTTTTATTTAGGTAGGAAGTCCTGGGAAGAGATGAAAGGTTCTTTTAATGTTACGCGAGACAATGCTTGCTTCTGTGGAGAATTGAAATCAAAACCGGACGATGATTAAAATATAAGAGATGACCATACCTTTGAGTAAAGCATTGCGGGGAAGAAGAAGCCCGTCCCTGCATATACACAGTCACAGCGCTATTGACACTAGAGCTCTGAGGTGCTCGGTAATGCTCGGTATAGTCCCATGGCGGCCTTATCGTTCCGATGTTTTCCCAATCCAGGACTAGTGCAAGCCAGCTCCCAAGTCCGGGATATGCGGTGAGCCCGAGGCTTGCCTCTTTGAAGTGACACGGCTCGTAGTAGTTACGAATGAGAGGTTCGCAGCAAGCTGTGAACATGGTGCGAATTTACAGTACGGGTGGGATTGACCCGTCGTGAAGAATGCGCGGGCCGGAAACCGAGGTGTGAGAATGTTTGGTGTCATAGCGCCTGGTATTTTGAATGCAATCTCAAGACTTCTCAGGTACTTGATGGTATGTACGTAGATTTGGTATAGACATTATTTTTCCAAAATAAGAAAAGACGCAAGGAACCGAATGAAACATCACGCATATGATACATTACTCGTTGTTCTTATACCCTGCGATGCCAATCCTTACCAAACCCAAAATTTACATCAATATACATTTGCTCCCCTTGTCCGTTCCGTCAGACAAAGGATTTTTCCCAGACAAGCCCCTCGACTTTCTCCCTTTCTTCCCTCCAAACAGGCCTTTTTTCGCCGGCTCAAGGCCTGCCGTAGGCGCTCGATCCAGTCTCAGCGCCGGGCCCACGCTCTGGCTTCGTCCAGGGCCAAGAACGGCTCCGGTACCCGAGATGTGTGGGTTTCGAGATCTAGACCGCGTACGAGATCGGCTGACGAACGAAGACACACTCTCTATGGTATCGAGCCGCCGCATTGCTGGCCTCAGCAAAGTTGGCGTTGAGCGAGCAAAGGAGTTTCCGTGAGGGACAGCCCGCGCTGGGGAGCCATTGTTATGTGAGGTTGAGCTGCCAGCTGCACCCAATGCGCCTCGGGGTGGTGCTGGGATGCGTTCGCCAGATATGGCTATGCCAGGGGGTAAATGGCCAGGAACGCGGGGCGGCGGAGCCTGGCGAGAGTGGTTGTTTAGATTGGCAAGTTGCTGGGCACTCGGCATGCTTGCTGCAACAGACCCGAGCTCATCTTGCCGATGTGAGACTGAATTCGGAGGCAATGAAGATCCCATGCGCATCTCCATATACGCGCTCACCCCGAATGTCCCTGAATCTGATGCTTCATCCTGACCCGGCCTTGGAGACGATGACACAGAATGATTGTTTGCAGATGACGCAGGGCGCGAAGCCGGAGAGCTGGCGGAACCCTGTGAACGTAGACGACCTTTTGATGGTCGTCGCATAGACGCAGCAATACGTCCAACATATGTCGCTGGCCTCGAATTCGAAGAGGACATTGATTTGGAGCGTCCCTGTGGCGGAGAAATAGGCTCATCGGGTGGTGGGGAGCCCACAGAACTTAAGGGGCTTACTGGTCTTGTTGCTTGATCGGAACCGTCCGAGACCGACCATGGTGATCGTGGATTATGTATAGCCGGAGGACTCGGCGGTGAAGAGAAAGGCGGCCGGTGGGGAAGAGGGCTGACTCTGTTTGATCTTCTACTTTCATACATGGTGGTTGCCCGTTGTGGCTGCTCGTGACGATTCTGTGTTCGTTGGATGGGTTCGGTACTTCTTGGCATGATTGTTTGTCGAAGATGATCTGGTAATGGCTTATCTGCTTTGAGAGCATATGGAGGAGGCGGTGGGACCCAATGATCCGCATCACTCTCGTGCGGTAGCTCTCCTCTACCATCTGGCCGCCTGTAATGAATCTGGGCTTGCGCGATGACCGAGGTCCGAGGGTTCCGTTCGCGATTTGCAGCAACAGCTGTTGCAGAACGATACAGTGAGTTGCGGGATCGTGGTTGGTTTTGAGAGTAGGGCCCGTCGAAGACCTCGGCCGCCTCTTCCATACTTAGGACTTCGCCAGACGTATTAGGAGGTGAAGAGGCTTGGCCCCTGTTGACCATTGGGCTCGCGGGAACACCACCAAATGCTGACGCAGTGGCGTTTATAATGGCATTGGCCGTAGGAGGTAATGGCGGTATGGAAGGGATAGATTCAACCCCGTTTCCAACAGTGCTGTTAGGGCGTGAGTCCACTCTTGTACGCCGTCGAGCAAGTGCGATCTCGGCATCCATGCCCATTTCCTCTTCTTCCAGCATCTCTGGAACAGTATTGCCAACTTCCAAAGTCATTTCTCTACTTCTGCCATTCTCGAGTGCCCGGTCAAAGTCTAGTATGACCAGACGACCTCCTGCAGCAGAAGCAAATGAAAAGCCATCTTGTTCCAGTTCTGGATCTCCAGGTATGCCACCAGGTGCCGTAATGATGAGTCTTTCTCTCATTGATCGTCGATTGTGATGATCCGTTCTATTCACCCAGCTTACTCCGGTAGCACCAGGGACCTCTAAGACATTTCTACCCTGCTTGAACACATTGTGATGCTTGTCCACTAAGACCTGCCATTTCGGGAGACTCATCAACTCAGCTGCCTCGCCCCTTGTGTAAGACCTCGGAGGATTTTGGTTCGCACCAGATGAGGTACTCGGGCGAGAAGAGCTTGTGCTCTGGGTCCGAGAGAATGTTGTAACTTCAAGCCCTTCGGGAATTCCATAGAGCCAGATATCTTTCCCAAGAAAGCCGGCGGCGACGATCTCTCCACATTGGCTGGCCGCAGGCAATGTGCTTGGAATTAGCCTATTTCTAGGGCCCCAGGAGCCACTGTGGTCGGGAGCTTTCGGTCCAGTGAAGTATGTCGTACCGTTCCGCAAATCATCTGTCCGCACTGCACGGAAGCTCTCAAACACCCGGTCATAGGTAAAGGTCCACGTCGCGTCTCCATCCATGCGGTTGGGCAGAAAGGTGGCATGGCTGCAGTCGCGACTACTGTTGGGGAAGACGATCTGGGACGTCCAGATGTGGCTGATCTGGTCGCCCGCCGGTAGTACTTGGTTGTCATCGTTATAGTAGGGAGCAGTCAATATGACTGTGTTCGGATTCTTGTTGCGCGTTGTTCCAATCAACATTACACCATCACGTGAAAAGTTGAGACTCTCCACTCGATCGTATTTCACTGTTCTCCTATCCGACTCCGCAGCATTCGGGACCAGAGAATGAATCTCAACTCCACCATCAAAAGCGGCTGCTAGAATTTGGCCTTCTGGTGCCAGTGCTATCACATGAGTGGCATTATCGAGATTTATTGAGCGGAGACGTTTGGGAGACCCGTGGGCAAGGTCGTAAACGTTGATGTGGTGATTTGCTGACAAGACTGCCAAAATGGACCCATCATTAAGTATAGCAGCGGAGACGGGGCGACGTAGGACCTTGAGCTCCCTTTGCACCCTTATCTGGGGAGATGCGGCATCGATGATACATATCCGAGAAGACGACAAGGTCAGGACCCAGTTTCCGTTCGGTGAAAAGCAAAAGGTCAACGCTTCACCCCCAGGGAAGGCCGCAGAAGCACTGGCAGTCGTCGAGAGCAGGCTGACGACAGTCCGTTGAGGCCGTAAGTATGCCTCGAACAGATTTCTTTTTACTTCCTGAGCAAATCTTCGTTTCAATTGGGGTAGAGTGTCATCTGTAGATAGTCCAATATCGACAGTGGAAGTTTTGAGAGAGTAGGACGGACATCGCGACAATTGATATGCGTATAGTCGTGGATTTTGCGAAGCAGTGCGCCAGGCTCGGTCAACGAGCACAAGTGATGCAAAGCTTTCTGGGTCAGTAAGGTATAATATTCTATCAGGTATGCATGTCAGCCTTCATACACTCAAAACCCCTGGCTGTCCCACCGAAAAGTTCACGGGGAAGCATACGTCTCAAGGATCTCTGCGGGCAAAGCCTGATTTCCCTTTTTACGTGGGCTATTTCCCTTGACTGGTTTCCTCCTGATGTAGTTCTCGCCTGCTCTCTGTGGCGCCTCTTGAGCTTCGATCACAGGAGGATTCTGGCCTGCGTTCCCAGACGTAATATTGATGTCGTCCGAGCGTCCCCGGGAACTATTTGCCATTTTCCAGGGGTCTCAGCTGAAGCAAATAGGATGACGAAGATGTTCCTTCAGTACGATGGAGATGCATGTACATCATGCTCCATTTCTCCTCCAGGAGTAACCGGGCGGTCGATTATAGGGTCTAGGTGGAGGAATTGTGGTTGATAGTCCTGATGATGTGAGATAAATGAAGCCGATACATCTGTATCTACTGTGGCGGGGGCGCGGGAAGGATGGACGAGGGGACGAGGGGGAAGGGGTGGAGGAATTAATCCGTGCCTGGTGGGGTTTCACACTCCTACTCCTACAACTGAACTTCTCAAAATAGCTGGAGTAATTAGAATCTTATGCACGCGATGCCATCTGGACCATTAATTCTAGTTGGGGTGAGATTGCTTCTGTTCCTGCCGAAAGCATCACATTATGTTGTTCCACACTGGAAAGTACACAACCATGCCACAGGTACCAAATATAGTACATCGAAAGAACAAATAAGCCAACTCCACGCCATGAGTGGATGATATCCCTCTCCAGGGCCCTCGGGACTTGGGCAGGAAAAGACACGCTGTACCCTCTTGCAAAAATTGCTGTGCGATCGAACTCCAACCGGTTACAAACCCGCTCTCAGGGGCATGCCGAAGCCGTCCTATGCCGTCTTCCCATTCGCTCCACCCGTTCCCCCAACTCCGCCAAAGGGAAACACATTGGTGATACTCGACTTCATCCCCTTCATCGCCTCATCGTTTAGCTTCTTCTCCTCTTCCGCCATTTCCTTCAGCCACTTCTCCCCATTCTCCCGAATCTCCTTCTCCAGCATCTCGTACTGTTTCTGACCCCTTTCGCGTATTATATCCAGCATCATCTTTCCCTGTTCAAACCCTTCCGATACGCTTGGCTCCATGCCAGGTTGCGAGCTCATGCCCAGAAGGCTGCTGCCGATAGACCGCTTTGGTCGTTTGGCACGCTCGGCGTCGTATTGTTGCTGGAATTTCTCCCTGAGGATTGCTTCCCGCCGGGCGAATTCCGTTGGGATATGCTTGCCTTCAAACGATGCTAATACCTGTCGCGAGTCCTCAAAATTCATGTTTGCGAGGTATTCCAGGAACGGTATGAAGGAGACAAGCTCCCTGTCCTTGGTGTCACCCGTCCATTTCGGAATGATGATGGCGTTCTCGGGTTGCAGCTTCGCATGTGCCGGCACAGTATCAATTAGTATTATTTTGTTGAGATCCCGGTTCAAGAAGGACAGGTCCTAAAACGCAGTCAGTGTCTCATCGTATCCAAGTCACTGTTATCGACAAACTTTAATATATTCCCCTCTCTGATAGCGTGTGGCCTCCCTGAAAAGCGGCCACATGACGATCCTATAAGGATCCAATTTCTGAATAATGGGCTGTGCGATCATGGAAGGAATACTCGTAAATATGACCAGCTCGTAATATTGACTCAAATACCGCAGGAAGTAATCCACGCCTGGTCTTTTCGCCATGCGCCATCCATGTTCCCTGGACCATTCGCTGTGCACAAGCATGTCTTCCAAGCTGAGGACCAGAGTATACGGCCTTTCCCACATTGGATCGGTGTTTGGTAGAAGTTTCGGGAAAGCGGGTTCGTTATAGTAGTCCAAGGTATCTCTGAGACGTGCCCTTGCTCGATTGTAGAACAAACCAAAGCCCCACCCAGACGGAGCATCTGGATGTTTCCGCTCTTCATCTTCAGTCTCCCAATTTCTTCCCAATACAACTGTCCCAGCTATGGCGGATAAGAGAGCAGTGAGGTAGAACCAGTTAGCCCACTGATTCCTCTTCCGCTCGAAGGATGAGATGTATGCGGATTTGGGTAGATCACCGCCTCCTTGTCCGCCAGGCTGAGATCGGTCTTCGGTGATGTTCAGGCTGTTGGGATCTGATCTTGCAGACGAGGATGCCAGTTCTGCATCAAGGGTAGAAGGGATACCTTGAGTAAGATCTGGTAGAGGTCTGGAGGACGTTTGCCCGCCATGCTGTCTCTGTATTTCTGTAGGATCTATGGCGGAAGGAGAAGTTGATTGTGGAGCGGCATTGCTATCTCCAGACGAGGAGGTTTCGAATTCTTCTTGCAGCTTGGAGTAGTCGGAGGGGCCTTCCCGATGGTTGGACGTAGGAGATGTCGATGCAGGCTCTGAGCCAGGCTGAGCTGGTTGTTGAGGGTTCAATCTCGACTGTTTAATGCCATCCAGTTCCCCTTGTAGTCTGGAAATATCGGGCAATTCAGCGTCCTCCAGATTCTCTTGGGTGGGGCTGCCAGCTTGTCGTGGTGCTAAATTTGTTGCATCGTTCTGCAGCCTTTGTGCCTGTGGCCCATGCCGATTAATTGGAGTGGAGCCGGGGGCGCTGTATTCGAACGGCCTCTTGGGCTTTCCATGCTTCACGTATGTTCTTGACTGAAGGGCCGGAATACCAATTCGTAGAGGTGGGTGAAAGGCTTGTCCCATCCACGACCGAGCAGCCACGCGCCCCAGCATCCTGGTCAATCTCTAGGCCTCTTGGTTGCCCAAAAAGGTGCTGCTGCTACCTCATTTCTTCGTTGAAGCTTCTTCGGATAATTTCGTGAAATCCCGTTACCAATATGTCACTCGGCTACGGCGCACAATAAATCGCCTCTACGCAGTTCCATGAATGGCTTTTCAACCTCCGTCATTCTTCTTCTTCTCCACGTGAAAGTAATCACCCAGCACTTGAAGTTCGACATGATGACCACATCATACCCACGGCTGTCTTGTTGAAGTAACTGGGGAGACCAATTTCTCGACGGTCGTGCGATCAAGAACGGCAGCGAGGCCTCCGATGACTTGTCAGTTCCGTTAGCACGATACATCTATCATGAAAAAATTCCAGTCCTCGGGGGACGATGGCCTGGAAGACACCGAGCTTAAAGAAATGGACGAAGAGCTTGCTTCGATATCGCTAGCTGAAAAGCCACGCCAGCCATTCCGCTTCTTCGACTTGCCTTCCGAGTTGCGAATCAAGATCCTGAGTATGGTCTTGTTGACGGACAAAACAATAGACCTCGACCCACTGAACTACAAGACGTCTCAGAAGCGCTTGAGCCTGTTCTTGGCCTCACATGCTCTTCACAGCGAAGCCTCGGCGTTCTACTACAACACCAATACCTTCCGCATCTTGCCCACCCACGGCCGATTCTTTCGGGACAAAACCGTGCCTTTACTCGCTCGCTTGCCGATGCACTATCGTGCCTACTTGACGTTCCTCGAGCTGCGCTTAGGACCGGGATGGAGTAAGCCCCCGCGCTCGTGGCGAGTGGATGACCGGCTCGGACTTGAAGATATGGTCAATGCGCGTCGATTAAAGGTGTTTGTGGAATTAGATCCCTCACAAGATATTTTCAAAGGGTTTAGAAGAGGAGAGGACTTCTATACCAAGTTCTCTGAGAATATACTTAGAGGAGCCATCGAGCGGCTTCCTGCGCTTGAGCGGGTCGAGTTTGATGGCTTTCCCTCTGTGACAAAAGGGAGGGGATTATTGATGAAGACGCTTATTCGATTGGCAGAGAAAAGGGGGAAGAGCGTGATGATTAGTAGCGAGTTGCAGTGGGAGATGAAGAGTGAAGGGAGATGCGCTGTCGCTGGGATCGAGGAGACATGGCCGCCTGAGGTAGGTAGCTTGTGTATGGTAAGGTAGGAACATGCTTGGAGAATTTGATGTTAGTCGCACAAGGCTCCGACGCCGCCGCTATGCTACATATCTATGTTTCAATCCTGGTAGGGTGTCTCTCAAAGCTCCTCATCAACATCCATCGACTCCTGCTTATGCCCATTCTGATGTCCATTTGCACCGTTCGTCTTCGCCATCGAAGCCTCCTTGTCTATCATCTGCCTGGATACGGAGACGATGTTATCTTCAATCAGTTCTTGGCCGACACTCTCGAGATCTGCAAGGCTATATCAGCATGACGTCGTCGAACTATTACACAGAGGGTGACATACGTTTCTTGGGATCGACCTTGCCCACGTATCTCGTCTTCAGCTGATCCTTTGTGAGCTCCGTCTCTTCCTTCACACGCTTCTCATAGCCTTCCGCCAAGCCAACAAGCCTCTTCAATTTCTCCTGATTCTTCCCGCCTTCTTCCTTGAAGTCATCCATCTGCAGTGCCTCGGTCCACACATGCTTGTGTAGGTTCATCAACATATTTTCCTCCAGACCAGTCTTTCTATAATTGATGCCGATGCTGTAATAATGTCTATTGAGACCGTGAATAAGAGCTTGTATCGAGGGTTTGTTCAGGTGGCCTAAGTTCGAAGTTGTTTGCCGGGGTTCATGGCCCATCATGAGTGTTTGCGGGTTGATCAGGCGAAAGGCATCGATGACGACTTTTCCTTTTACTGACTGAATGGGGTCTACCACAACGGCCACGGCGCGAGGAGTGAGTTGTTCGAAAGATTGTTGGGTGTTGATATCCACGGAAGAGAGCCAGCAGCCGAACCCAGGATGGGAGTGATACCATCCTACAACGGTCTCCGGCCTACCAAAGTTCAGCATGCAGTGCTACAGCACATGGAGAAACGGTTTGCCCACCTTCCTGTTTGGCGTAGCATATCCATCATCTTCGTTTGAAAGACAGGATCCACAGCTTCGACACTGACACCGGTCCCGCTTTGGGGCATGGCAAAAACATCCACGACGCGCACTGTGTAATCATCCACAAATTCGCCCAGCATCAATCCCATGACCTCCATCGGTACCCCGGCTCGCCCATGTCGTAACATCTTCAGAAGAGCCAAGGAGGATATGTAGACGGTTTCGGAGTTGTCGACGAGGTTCGAATCCTAGGGAATGGGGGTAGTCAGTACATGTATATGTATCGACAGCGTCCTAATCTGCCTCGCCAGACAAATGGTGAGCTCAGCTTCAGGCTAGAGCATCTACTTACTGCACCAGGAGCAGCAGAGTCACCACCCATCCCAAGACCCCGGCTGCCAAGCAGCTGCTGAAAACGATTGGTCATCTTGACAATCTGCGAATGGTGGTGGATGGAAGATGGGGCTGCTGAAGCCGACAGATGGTTGATATGGCAGACGTGAAGCTTGGGGTGTCAACCTTGGTAGTCAGATAGTCACACGCGCAGGCGATATGGAGCAGGTAATGTGGAAGAGGGCGAGCTCTGCGTTGAAGCATCTTCGGCGTTTTACTAGATCGGAGGTTTTACTCCGTATATAGGTCTGTCCTACCACTATCAACGATCGAATACTTCGGATATAACTTTTTCCTACCGCTATCAAAATCGAAGCTCCGCACGGTGAGCTTCAATCCCCAAGCCAACTCACTTCGATACTTCTCTTCATTCCCCATTAACGTTATCTAACCCCCTTGATGATATTTCATCCTGCAGATCCTTCATTATGACCTCTTTCGCCCCCGTCGACACCCAAATCTCAGCCCCTACTGGCGAAAGCAAGAAATGCGTGGCCTACTTCTACGACTCTGATGTGGGCAATTATGCCTATGTGGCTGGCCATCCGATGAAACCGCACAGGATACGGATGGCCCACAGCTTGATCATGAATTATGGTCTTTACAAGAAGATGGAAATATATGTACGTCAATCCATGCCTTCCTGATGCTACTATTCTCGCTTCTCCTTTCCTGCCTCACCCGCGTGACCTCCACAAACCGAACAATCTTGCTCCCCCAGGCCTTGGACGTTTCGAACGCTGAACTACCAATACTCACCGATTCCAGCGCGCAAAACCAGCCACAAATCTCGAGATGACCCAATTTCACACCGATGAATACGTCGACTTTCTGAAAAAAGTGACGCCAGACAATATGGAGGCATACCAGAAGGAGCAAGGGAGGTTTAACGTCGGCGACGACTGCCCTGTGTTCGACGGCTTATTCGAGTTCTGCGGTATCAGCGCTGGTGGCAGTATGGAGGGTGCGGCAAGACTCAATCGTGGGAAATGCGATGTTGCTGTGAATTGGGCTGGGGGCCTACACCACGCAAAAAAGAGTGAAGCTAGCGGCTTTTGCTATATTAATGGTATGCACGAGCCTTGTTCCCCAAGTTGGCGTATGCTCAGCATTTTGGGCAGACATCGTACTCGGAATACTCGAGCTCCTCCGGTATAAACAGAGGGTTCTCTACATTGACATAGATGTCCACCACGGCGATGGTGTGGAAGAGGCTTTTTACACCACCGACCGAGTCATGACCGTATCATTCCACAAGTACGGCGAATACTTCCCAGGTACGGGAGAGCTGCGGGACACTGGGGTGGGCCAGGGGAAGAATTACTCCGTCAACTTTCCACTCCGCGATGGAATCGACGATAAATCCTACAAAGGCATCTTCGAACCGGTCATTAAGAGCGTGATGGAATACTACAGACCGGAAGCGATTGTGTTGCAATGTGGTGGCGACAGTTTGTCAGGGGATCGGTTAGGCTGTCTCAACCTCAGTATGAAAGGCCACGCCAACTGCGTCAGTTTCGTCAAAAGCTTCAACCTTCCCGTCTTAGTTCTGGGTGGAGGCGGTTACACAATGAGGAATGTATCGCGAACATGGGCCTATGAGACCGGTCTACTCGTCGGCCAAAAGATGGGCCCAGAGTTACCGTTTAACGATTACTACGAGGTATATCTCTTCTCCCTATCTTCCCATTCCACCTGCTCAAAACATCGTAGTACTACGCACCCGACTACGAACTCGACGTGCGCCCCTCCAACATGGACAACGCCAACAGCTCCGACTACCTCCAAAAGATCAAAATCCAAGTAATCGAGAACCTAAAACGCACCACGCACGCCCCCTCCGTGCAAATGACCGACGTCCCCCGCGACCCCGAAGGCCTCAACGACGAAGCCGACGCCGAACTCGACGACCTCGACGAGGACGACAACCCAGACTCCCGCTACACGAAGCGCAGGTGGGACAAATACATCGAAAAAGACGGCGAGCTCTCCGACAGCGAGGACGACGAGTCCAACTCAGCCAACGGCGTGCGCCGACAACCCAACGCGCCCAAGCGACGGCGGAACATGATGGACTACCAAAACCCCCTCGCCGCGCCCGACGACCACGCCCCGCCCAGCGGCGCCGGCTCCGGACGCAACAGCCTCGGCAGCCTCAACGAGAGCGAGACCTTTGACGGGGAGGACTCGCTGGACGAGGGCGAGGGGGACGAAGACGTGGATATGGCGGATCGATCCGCTGTCGGGGCGAGCGCGGTGGATGCAGCGGCGCAGGAGGCGACGCCGCCGGAGAGCCCCCCGGTGCCGGCGGTTGGGGAGGTCATGGATGAGGCGGGGACGCCTGAGAGGGAGGTAGGGAGGGAGGAGAGGGAGAGGGAGGATGAGGGTGCGGAGGCTGGTACCGAGAGGGCTGAGAGGGCTGAAACTGGGGAATGAAGTAGGGGGTTGAAGCGAGAGGGTGGGAGGGGCGGGGGGACGGGTGAGGGACGGTTTTGCGTGCGAGTCTCGGCGTCGAGCGGGCACGGCGGTGGGGCGTCAGGGGGCATGTACTTCCTCTTTCGTCCTCGCAACAGATCAGGTTACGTTCCTGCATGCGAGCTCATCTACATCTACATCTACATCCACAATATATGCACTCTTCACAGCGGCGTGCCAGGGCTGGGAAGATAAATGTACGATTCCAGATTTAGTGGGGAAGATGCGCTTCTCTCTTATTGTTGCAACAGAGCAGGATACGATCCCGGATGCGAGAACATCTCCGTCTCCATTCACAGCATGTGTGCTCTTTACGGCGGCGTGTGGGTGTTTATACCATGAATGCGCTCGCTCGGCGGGGGGGGTTTTCGCAGTTCGCACACGACCTCCACCTCGATTCCCTCCTTGAAATATTCCCTATACTACATCGATTCCATCGCACCGCCCCCGGCCCCCGACTGGCTTGGGCCAGGCAGCCCCATCTCACTTCTGCCTTCTCCCTTCTCCCATCTTTCTGCCGAAAACATGAACGGTGAGATTTAGAGAACGCCCTTTACGCCTAGGGTTTTTGCCAGGGGGAATTGGGGGGGAGGGGCGGATGGGGGGGGGAGGTGGAGGGTAGGAAAGTGAATCGAAGGAAGGTGTATGGGAGGGAGGGATGGGAGGGGAGATATGGGAATGGAAGGGAAGAGAGCGGGAAGGAGAGAACAGCAAGGCGAAGGCGAGGGCACGTAGAGAAGAGGATGGGTGGATATGTTCTATTATGGACTTGGATATGATGAGGGGTTTGGAAGGGTACGAGCAGCCGAGATCTGTTCATTCCATACACGATTGGGTTAACCTTCCTACAGTTGTAATTCGTAACGATGTTGATGTTCCGGGTGAGGGGGGACTGGAGGGGCGGTATGCGTTGAGTGTGGTTTACCGCACGGTTTTCGAGCGTGTTTTATCACACAGCTTTCGAGGGGGTGCGGGTTGTAGATTTTGTTAGGTATTAGGTTGAGGGTAGTTGTATAGAGGGGAGGAGAAAGTGGTGATGGGATGAGAAGCGGTGGTTCATTGTGCTGAGAAGCTGCTGGGAAAATGGGAGTGAGTGGGCGGAAAGGTGGTATTGCATCTAGCTGGTTTGGTGGCCGAGAGGTAGTGGCCGCTGGAAGACTTGGGGACGGGAGTTTTGTTCGAGTGGATGAGCGAAGTTGGGTGTGCGTCCAGTGCGGATAGAACTTCAAGGGTGTCATCTCTAGACCAATGTCAAGATCTTTTGGTCACCACTTCCTACTTGGCCCTGTTTTTGGCAATTCCGTGAAGGCATCGAGACATTGAGGAAAGACTGTGCACCTCTTGATCGGGTTTGTTGTATTGTGGTAACGCAACGGTTTTCTGTTGAGCCAAAACAACATTGACTGGTTGTCTAATAGCATTGGGTATCCTTTTAAGCCTGTGGCACCTGTGCCTACTCGATGTTCCCAGGCCGAGAAGCTGAGGCGAATAGGTTGCTCAATGAGCAGCAAGATTTATCCTCGAGCGACGAGAGCGACCATTCAACGAGGTTCGGTCTCTTATAGTTCAGGTATTTGCAGGCCCATCCTCTTGACTGGAAAGCAAAGTGTAGACCGGTGCATCGAGTTTTTCGCGTCCTTGAAGGAAATCAAGCTCCAGAATGAAGACGTAGCCGAGCAGTATCCCGCCCAATTTCTTGACCAACGAGCCAGCTGCGGCCGCGGAGCCTCCTGCGAATAGTCAGCGAGTGCAAGGGTGCTGAGATAGGGAGGGTGGGTTACCAGTCGCAATGATGTCGTCTATTACGAGTACTCGTTGTCCCTTCTTGATGGCATCCAATTGTATCTGAAAATAATCCTCTCCATACTCCTTCCTGAAACTCTGCTTCTCCGTAGGCCCTGGCAGCTTCCCTGGCTTCCTCACAGGCACAAAGCCAGCCCCGAGTCGTAATGCCAAGCTCGGGCCGAAAAGAAAGCCTCTGGCCTCCAAGCCGACGATGAGGTCGGGCGGCTGGCTTTTTGCGTAGGTGGTGGTGATGTGTAATTCGAGAGAACGGATGAGAGCTTCATGAAGAAGGGGATCGGCAAAGATGGGGAGAATGTCTTCGAACAGAACGCCGGGAGCGGGAAAGTCGGGGAATTGGCGGAGGGATGCATGTAGTTTTATCTTAAGACTGGCGAGTTCGGCGGTGGAGGAGGGAGGGGGGGCGGACTGTCGGGGGTTTTGGGAGGCATCTGGACTGTCTGATGGAGGGTGAGAGGCGGTGAAGTCAAGTGGCATGGTGAGAAAGAAGAGAAAGGAGAGGAGAGGAAGTGGAGGAAAGAAATGTCGGTCTGAAGAGAGTCGGTGGGGGAGACTAAACTTAGGCAGGAGAGAAAACGGAGTAAGTCGGTGATAGTAGAACACATTGGTGGCTGCTGTTGGTTAACTTCCAGCGTCGGTTTCTCATTGATTTCAGAGATTTTTATTATTTGTATTATTTTCATTTTCATTTTGAATTTCGAATTTTGAATTTTGAATTTTGATCTTTTTTCTAGAGCTTGCGATACCTTAAGCTATTACGATAAATGTGGGGGTATTGAAGATTGTTGGTGGGGGGTCTCGGCTTGCTGCTTCGGGTTTAGGCAATTTGACGGTGGGATGTGGGAGTGAGACACCAGGTTTACTCTCGCAGCATCACATTGTCTCTGTCTCTTCTCCATCTTCAATTGGGTTGAATCGGTCCGATTTGAAGACAGTGTTGAAAGTAAGCATCTCGATCTTGGCTGGTTGGGAAGCAACATGGACGAATCGTTGCTGCATCTGCCACCTCCATGCCACCTTCATTCTGCAGCCACAGAGGCGATCGATAAGCCCGGCCATTCAGCTACTGTCGGTAACCAATCCGCGAATAAAAGCTCTCCTTGTGACATATCACACCTTAGACGATAAGGACGCTGGAAACAGCTAGCATAAGGTGACAGCAATAATACAGTAAGTACCTAAGATTCCTGGTCAGGGTATTGTTTTTGGTAAGTCTAGTATTTCGAAAGCTGAGTTGGAGGAGACGGGACGAGAGCTGACGGCTTTGTCCACATCATCATCCACGCAACCAAAAAGCCTTGAAATCACCACTGAGTCCGCACTTCATTATCAAATATGTGCAGCCATGACCGGGTAACGCTGTCCTTCGCTGCGACATCATTCGATACTTCTGCCTTGGTGAGCCACGTTAGGTGGGTCAGTAAAAGAAGACGGTGGAGCAAGTGCTTGCTAAATGCTATCTATAGCCCTCTCATTCCTGTATTTGAAAGTACTGCAAGTCCTTCTTCAGATCGCTCCAAAGTGAGCAGCCCCCGTCAGGACTCTACAATCTTAATCTGATGATTCTGCTGCGGGGTCTCTTCTTAAAGGAGTTTGCTCCCACCACCTTACCTCATGGTTTCCCCTCGGTGCTTTTCGTTGTCGAATTCCATCGCGATAATTAATCATCTTTTGACTCTTACTTCTTGTTCATGTACTCATTCTCAGACGTAAGCGATGCAGCAGAGCGGTCTGACTGGCCTCGATCTCATCACCGAGACTTTGAGAGGTAGCAATTTCCATCCTGCCTGTGAAATATTCCAAGGAAAGAGATGAGCATCTTCTCTTTATGTTGTTGTCTGACTGAGCAATAATTGTACAACTTTGATTCATGAGAATGGCATCTCGTTCCTATCAATGTTATTATACTATATGCTTCCAATTCTCCCACTATCCAAGCTTTCCTCCACAACTGAGCAGTCGATCTGTGCTTACAATGGTTCATTCCACAGGTGAACGCAGCGCATGTCAAGCCTCAAGCGACGGGCGCGCGTATTCGGATCTCTTCCCCACATGCGCGGGATTCGCTGGTGTCGCATAATCATGCCTACCTGGGTCCTTCTAGCATGAGACATATCCATTTTCCTGGTGGAACTCGCATCTAATTATCATGCTGCAGCTGCTATCTATAGTCGTCTGTCAATTGTTCCAAAATTCCGACAAATGCTGGAGCACCCGCAAGTTCCTTGTCTGGCTTTACAACTCTACTTTCCGATAGGTCCTTGTACGGGGGGCTGTACGTGGTTAGTGGCGAGCTAACATCGATCTACATTATTATGAATTGTAAAACGGGTCCGTTTCGGGTGCGGTAGCACCGTCGAGGTTAGAGGATGCCGTCTAAATATGCAGCCGAAGTTGAGGCCTTCGCAGCTTGGCCGGTCTGTCATCAACATTCGGTGGCTTGCACAGCCCAATCTATACTGCTACTACTATCGCTATCGCAGCCAAAGCAAACTCAGTTTCGTTAGGTCCATCGTTCATTATTTGTACTCCTCTCTATTGCATTCTTTCACTGCACCCACCTTGCTTCGTGGTCCAGATAGACTCCAAGTCGTTCTTGATGCCGCGTATTATTTCTTCTTTGATCTTGCCAAATGCTGGCACAAAATCCCCTATTCTGGCTGGTTTGGGTCTTAGAGGCGCTTTCCATCCATGCTTTTGGAAATGCCTCGAGTTCACAGCTGTCGTGGAGGGCAAGCCGCTGGAAAGGCAGCGGCAATCTCACTTCCACCGGTGTCCGGAGCGGCATCACTGAAGCATCCAAACCATCCTGCAGAAAAAAGAAATTGGAAATCCTTAACCTGGAACCTCTTTTCGAACTTGTGAACACATTTAGTGCATTTTCGTACAGTCCATACTCGTATGGTACAAACGAGTGTACCCTAAGTGAGGGATTCTGCGCTCTAAATGGTACCGACCACGCAAATGACGGCTTGAGAGATGTTCGTATCTTATGGGACCCTTTATGCTCCGGAAGCAGAACAGTGGCAATGTACAAGATGGGTCAGACCGTCAATACCCTTTTTTATAACGATTGTTTTCGGTGGCCAGATCCCTGGTGTGAATAACACAATCCGCCATGCAGAGTGGCAACATACGAGAAGATAAAAAAATGGATAAGAACCCCCGAATGCGATGCCAACCTTGCAAAATTAATTGTGGGTGGGTACACGCTGTACCCGAGTGACTTTGAGAGCTGCGCTGGCCCCAGCTACATCAATGTGGACGATGTCGGTGTTTACTACTGGCCCGATCCCCATCCAGATACTTCGTGTCGAAGCATTGTTTCAAATGGTACACTCAGCTATGGGGCCACGATAAGGGTGTATACTGACCAGGCGTTCTTACTGGGGCTGCTACCGCGATAATCCCCGCTACCCGTGCGAGCCATCGCCCAGAACTGTCGTGACAGTGGCCTTTATTAGCACTATTGTGGATGTATCATACAAGGCGTACAACTACAATCCGTGGGAGCCTTCACCTTGTACTGACGACTCGTCTTCCACCGTTGTGACTATGAATCAGTATACTCAACACCAACATAAGGCCAATGCTTACGTAACTCGCCGCCCAAACTTGGTGTCCACACCGATATTGACACCAGAGAATAATCTTTCAGCAAGCACCACCGTTTCAGGGAACTATACGTTGTAAGATTCTAATAGTGAACGGGACGGGATCTATGCAAAAACGCTGACTGCAACAGTACGTCCGCGTCCGTTTATGTCAACTTCCACTGCATTCGAGCCAACGATTATTTTGGATCGACTACAATCGCGGATACAATGATGGCATTTGCTCCAGGAGAGCTGTCAACCGTCGCACAGCATCAAATATAGCCATTCCCACAGATTCTGACAACAGAGCCCTTTAATTCTGCTGATTTGCCCTGCCCCACCTCAAAGTCTCATGGTAGGACCGCTCATCTCTTAGTTATTTCAATCGCTCTTTCTGATTCGCTTCGCCTTCAGGAGCGGATCTGGTATATGCCTACGCCAGGCGATCCGTATCGCCCATGGTTAGCCATGCCTTAGAGATTGAGGGATATTGAAACCCTCAGCGACTTCCGCAATATGGAAGTATCGTATTTTAATGGTCTTTGATCCACCTTCAGCATTAGGCCCAGGCCAACTACTAGCGCCTAGCCCAACCTCAGTCGATCCACAGAGGCCCCCTTCCCCAGTGGCCAAGCCGGCCCCTATTGCCAATTCGGGTGCCTGGAAGACTGCGAAACCCCAAGTTCCTCCTGCACCGGGCCCGCAACTCGTACCTTCGCCAGTACAGGCAGCCGCCCCACCTGCACCTCCTGCGAAAGAAACAGCGGTGGTATCAACACCCCCTAACATCCCAGAACCAGCCAGTGTTCAGGCGGCCGTCGGGCCGAGTCTGCCAGCTCAGACTCCATCCCAGCAGTCACCAGAGGAAGTCGCAAGCAATACAAATCCATCCGCTAATGCCAACAATGGCAATAGACTTTCCACTTTAAATTCCAACACGGGGAACCCTACTCCTGAAAGTGGTGCGATTGATCCAACGCCAGGGGACTCCGATCCGGAGGACCCGCCCTCTGGTGCAAATGCAAACAACAATGCATCGAACAGTCCAGATGATGAAAGTACAAACGGTGCAGGCTCTGTACGGGGAGCTCCAAATGCCAAGGCGGGTGAACCGACACAAGGAAACCAACTCACCCCTGAATATGATCCGTCGAATGAGTCACCGATCTAAATGTCGCAGATCAAAGCCGCACTCGGCCCCATCCGCAGGCGCTGCCCGAGCAAGGCTCTCAGCAGGAATTTCGGCAAGAAGAAATTAATTCCGCAGATAGCAATGAAGGTGCAAGCCGAAATGACGACCAGAACACAATTGAGAAACAATCCCCAGGCTCAAGTAATCCAAGTATGGCCCCAGACACATGTTCATCAGCCCAAATGGCAGCCCTCAAAGACGCATTAAAAACTAACCCCAGCTCAGAAAATAGCCAGGGAAAACCTGGTCCAGAAGCCGGTAGTGGTGGCGACAGCAGCCAGCAGATCCGTAGCGCGATAGGCGCCCCCGAACAGAATCTCGACATCTCAAAGCCATCTAGTTTAACACCAGCTGAAATGTCCAATCTACACAGTGCATTGGCTCCTGGCTCTAGCTCTGTAGGAGAATAAGGCCCGTCATTACGGGGGCAGTAGGGCGGGATAGGTTCCTCACAAGATAGCCCTGCTACTTCCGAGAGCGGTGGGGCTACGGGTGGTGATTTGAAAGAAGAGCAGCAGATCTCGAACCAATCTAGTTTATCACCAGCTGAGATGTCCAATCTACACAAAGCGCTGGCCCCTGGCTCTAGCCCTGCAGGAGAACAAGGTTCGTCATTGCAGGGGCAGTAGGGCGGGTTAGGTTCCTCACAAGATAGCCCTGCTACTTCTGAGAGCAGTGGGACTGTAGGTGGTAGTCTAAAAGGGGAGCAGCAGATCAGCGCCAGCGACAACTCCTCACCCACCATCCTAGGCGCAGACACAAGGGGGAAAGAAAGTGGCTCTCCAACTCTGTCCGCCTCTGGCTCAAACGCCCAGGATAACGCGGCACCAACAGATCCGACAGGCATATCAGGATCCTCCCCCTCGTCCAATTCCAGCTCTTCCGGAGCTTCCGGTTCATCTATCACGAATGAGTCTGTGGTCATTTCTGACCTTTCAGCACTAGCAGGCTCTGCAGTCTCCTCGGGTGATGCTACAGCTATGTCGTCAATTAGGTCGGAGGTACCGACACGGCTGGGAGGCACAGGGGACCCCTCGTCGAGTTCTACGAAACGTCCCAAGAGCAGTGTTGGTGCCAGAGGGCCCAAGTTGGTCGTCACATGGCGAGACCTGGTGGTTCCGATGATGGCGGTGTTGACGGCATTCTAAGCATAGCGGTTTTTGTATAACATGAGGAGCCACTCCGTATTTAGAACGGGCGAAGGGGGCAATGGAGTACATATCTTTGGATGCTGTCAGCTGTCATTGCCTCTGAGTTTCCCTGTTTGTCCTGTATTTATTATTTCGCGTTTCCTGGACCTTTTGGGACTCCTTTTGGGACCCTTATCCCATCACACTACCTAATCTCCACTTTATCAAATGAAGCATTCAGTATTAAACAAAGCGAGTTCTCTTAATGGGCCTCTATTTGGGGCCCTAACTAAAGACTTAGAAGGAAGAACTGATTGTGATTCATGTTTAGTATAGTGCCTAACAAAACCGAGAAGTAATAGTGCAATAGACATATCACAAGAGTCTGATAAAAACGATCATAAGAATTCAACAAGACTCTGAACAAACCGAAACAGGAATTTGGAAGAAGGAGTAACCTAATGTAAAAGAAAGACTTTGAATACGGTAAACAAGAAATATAATCAACATGGAATTAATTACGGTAAGTCAAAGGTACTGCAAAAGGCCACATAAATCCCTAGTAGTAAGGTCTCAGTACCTCAACCGTGAGCTTCCCAGCAGCTTTCCACGCAAACCAGCCACCCCCACTTTTCCGGCCTGCGCCAAATCACATTCGCAACCTCGATCCACCAGATAATTAAACCTTGATACCCTCACCGACAGTGGTTGCTTCAGTGGTTGCTTCAGTGGTTGCATGAAATCGACAACGATCTGACGCGGACCAGTGCGAACGACTCCTGCCATCTTTGCCCCTTCCTTCACAGGTGGAGAAGCCCAGGACGATGGGCGTCGGGGGGGGCGATTGTTATTTGCGGAGAGCCTCCCTTGAGAGACAACAGTAGGGAATCGGAGACTCCAGGAGGAGTTGCATCAATGTTTGCTATAGCTTCCGCGAGAGAGGCGCCCAGCATTTTCTGTCCTTGGGAACAGACCTTATTTTGGGGGGGATACGCTGTTTTTGCAACGAATGCCTCGGCCCGTGCCTCTATATGTCTGTGTCCGTTCGTGCGTTTCAATCTATCATTCTACGCTCTCGCCCCCATCATCTCATGAAGATTATCATATCTGACCTTCTTGTTGCATACCCTGCTATTTCGTGATGTGTTCCCTTCTAGTCTTTCGTTCGAGTACTTCCCCACTCCTTCTCCTCCCTGTCTCACCTTTTCAGGCCGTTGACTTTCGACGTCAAGTACGAATATCTCACCGGTATGGCGTAATCGAGATCTCTTCTTGAGAAAGACGGCTCCTTGAAGATGGCGCTCGCAGGAAAGACTGTGGGACTCATTGTGTACTGTGATCGCCCAATTATACCCTGCAAACATGGTCATCGTGACAGCCTTGATTCAAAATTTGTTATTTTCATTACACCGCTTACAGCCTCAGTGTGTTTTGAGAAGCTGTCGTTAACACTTTCTCCTTGACTTCCTGTCCTCGGATTTGCCAGGTTTTCGATTCTCTTTAACCTTTGCTACAGGATGACCCTGTGAAAGCCCGCATGAACGACGTTCAATTCTAGCAATACGCCTGAAGAACTTCAATCTGCTGTTTTAAAACTTGCTTCATTGATAACGGGCATAGTAACGAAACTCTTTCAGCCTACAGCGGATGCACATACAAAACCCCCAATTGTCGACAAGCTTCAATCCTACATCTCGACGACTTCTCCAGTGAATGGCAAAACACGCCCGACATTCATAATCGACCCTCAGTCAAAGGATCCCAGCGCGGTACATAGACGACCGTGAATATCTATACCAGTCATAACCGACGAAACCTCCGTTCCAATCAGCCATGACAGTGCGAGCGCCTGACCGATTCCAAAGGCCCAGATTCATTCGGCCAATTGGGCAGCACTATAACCATGCCAGGATATTCAGACATTGCTGAAACGAGATCTCAAAAAATGTGGCTACGTCCAAGAGCCACTTATTCCATTCTATAGTCCAACAGATAACCCATCATGAACTGCCTCAACCCCGCTTCAACCGCGCGAACAGCCTCCCAAAAAAAAAGATCTCCCCCCCTTCAGCATCCCCGTCGAAGAAATTAGGCGATACCACCTCCCAGCACCGAATTTCAAAAAACACTCGCTTCGCCACACCGCTTCGAGACCGGAGATCGGCAATATCGAACAACACGGCCGGGCGATGCATCAAGCTTCCCTGGACGATTCTACATGATACTCAATAGGTAGATGAAATAGACCACTTCGGTTGTGTCTTGCTCGTGTGCAGGACGGGTTGAGGGGAGTAGGGCGGAGCTTAGCATGTTAGATCAGGGGGATGTGTAATGGGATGATGGCGCGGCTGGAGGGAAGCGGGGTATGGGTTTGAGTGGATGGGCAATGGTGAGGGGGAGGGTGAGGGGTGGGAGATCAAGGGTTCATGAGGAAGAAGGATTAGGGATGGGGAGGATAGATGGGACTACGCGGCCACCAGGGGGGGGATGGGTATAACACTTAACAGTGAGGCAGGCGGTGAAGAAGTTCATGTGGTGTGAGATAGATTGGCGAGGCAGGAACCGAGGCAGAGGTCTAGCGGAGCGGACTGCGTAAGGTAGAGCAGGACGTCTCCCACTGGTTACTACCTAAAACGCAGCTCCGATCGAATCGGAGCATCAAAAAGAGCGACTGCATCTCCCTTACCAATCACCAATCATCCCGCTTCGAAATTTCTCTCGTGTCCCAGTCCAGTCACCGCACCCACGATCGCATTGCAGAAACACACCATGCCAATCGGTGTCTCCGCCGCCGCCACGACCGCCCCTGCCATGATTCCTTCCGGCCCAGTTTCCTCCACCTCTACCGCCCCAGTTACTTCTTCTCCTCTCCCTGCCCCTTCCCCTGTCCTTGCGCCTGCTTACCATCAGCATACCCACCCACCGGGATAGTGGGATGATGCACTCACCACATTTCCCCCCAGCCCTGGATTCGAAGCCGCAGTGGTGGCATGTTGCTCGTTGGCATTCTTATCGCCGGCAGATTGCGCGCGGGCGGCGAAGCTGGATGAGGAGGTGTCGTTGCCGGCGTTGGCCTGTGGGTTGGGGGGTTGGTTTGGGGTTTGGGGTTTGGGTTTTAGGGGAGGGGAGGGCAGATACCTGGGTGGATTGGATGCGTTGGGCGTCGGATTGGGTCATTTTGTTCGGCTTTTTGGTTGTAGTTGCTTGAATTTTTGGAAATTTGGTGGATGCTGTTGTGTGAATTATCTTGGTGTTGGGGGGGTTGTGGTATGTGGAGAGGATATGCTGTTCTGGGGAAAGAGTGTCTTTTATAGTCTAAGCTGTTGGATTTTCTGGTGGGTTTCCGTATGGTGCCATTATCGTTTTGCTTCTCGATCACGTGTAGCTGTGATTAACGTATTGCGGCAAGAAGCAGAGAGGGCTGGCCAGGCGTGATAGCCTGCTGTTTGATGATGTATAGTCCAAAGTGTGGTTTTTGACCCAAGATAATCCAGCGGGAATCGTTTGCCCTTGGACTAGTCTATTTGTTCCATTCCACTTTGGCACATGCACATCAATCAGGTATCTAGTGATGCCTTGCAGTCCTGAACCTGGCGCACAAACAAGCTGCTAAACGTCTATTGTATTCCAACATCACCGATTCTGATTCAAGTTTGATCCTTGGTTCCAGATATCCCTAGCTGCTTTAAGAATATTGCAGCTTCCTCAGGACCATACCCAATAAAGATCGGGCCAGTGAAGATTGTCTGGGATTGATCACTACGTGCAGCTTTGCCATGGAAACCTGGGACAGCATGTGGATGATCTTGTGTGGAAGCTGCTGGTGTTGCTTGCTTGGGCAGCGCTGGCAGAGTATCTGGATCGTCCTGGTTGACAGGGGATGCTGGTCCTCGAGCAGGTACATAGATACCCCATGGGCGGCTTGGAGACTCCCCGAGCCTTATATCTTTCAGCGGCCTGTCGAAATGGCCCTCCCTCTCCTCAAGTACGTTCGCCACGGGTTCGTTTTCATTTATGCCGTTAGCCCACTCTTCGACCTTATCCACTGATTTTGCATCCATTGCGCCACGTTCATCCCCATCTTTTGCTGGCAGCAGGGGCTGATGCTTGTGACCCAATCCCTGGAGCATGTTAACAAGGTTTCCATATTTGGCATCCAGCTGCCTTATGCTTTGAACATTGCTTTGATATCGTTTGACGCAAACCTCGTGGCTCCTTGGTATTTCGTGTTTATGTGTTTCAAAGTATTCTGCAATCTCTTCAGGCGGGCGCTCATCAAGCCAGCGGATGGGACATTTTGTGATTGAGCCCGCTACAGATGGAGATAATCCGTCTCGGCCGACAGACCTCATCTCAGCCTCGTCATCAAGAAAATGTCCTCGTGTCTCAGGTGGTGTAGGCAATGAATCAGGGCGTCCTGCTGCTGGGTCCTGGCACCTCACAAACTTCTGCTTTGTATTCTCCCCGAGCGCCATTGATGCAAAAGGGCAGACGGCGCCTTCACGGGTGTCTTCAGAGACGATAGGATGGCCAAGCGGCAGCTTCCCTTGGGAGCCATCTTCTGCAGTCGGAGATTCGCGCAGGTTATCTTCCTTCAAGCTCTCTCCAGGAGGCTGTGGCAACGTAGTTTTCGTATCAATGTTCAGCTGTTTCCAAGCCTTCAGTGCCTCGTCAATTGCCTGGGAGTGGGCAACAGGTTCTAACGACGAGATCAAGCTCTGCGCTGTAACCTCTCCGGGTTGAAGCTGCGCTCGGAAGATGCTCTGCGATTGATGCGGATGGGATTCTTCGGGCTGTAGGAGGGTTCGTGCATTAGTAGTAGTAATGCAATCATAGAGAACACAGGCAAAATGAAGCAAATGATGTTCAGACGAGTTATTGTAGTCGGTCACCGCCGCCGTGGCGGCTCCAGATCTAGAGCTATGGTATTTCCTCACGTAGATTGATACAGCAGTGGTATAACAGAAATGGGGTACCTTGTAGAGCTGTTCAAGCTGAGCATTCCGCCGTGACAACTTGTCAACCTGGAGCATCAAAGCCTCAAATCCAATGGCGAGCTTTTGAACCAGAGAGTTTTCTCCATCACTTGACACGTCCATAGTAGCGGAAGGAATACAAGACTTTAGAATTTTTGAAAGTGTGTTTGCGTTGTTGAAGCGTCGTGAGCCTCGTTAAAGCCCTCTCGGACTTCAAATGTCTAAAAGCCGATAGCCGGGAAACCGGGCCGACTGACGCCCCGTACGCACGCTCGGCACCTTCCGTTCGAGGCAGTCTTCTCTACCTTCCTTTTTCAGACAGCTGGATATATACCTTACCTAGTGAATTAGACAACCCCAAGGGCCTAAATCTTGCAGGATTAGCGAGGGAGTGGTCCAATGGGAAGCCCCTACAGTCGAGATTAGCGAGGCATGCTTTGCAATGAGTGCCCGCTATGACGAAAATTGGCATAGAGGGTCCCAGAGCTTGGACAGACCCTCATCGACTAGCAAAGGTTTCTGGCCCGAGATAACAATGCTGAGGGGGATCGTCTCCCGTGATTGTGCAGTGGTTGGCCAAGTCTGCCAATTTCCTGTACATATAAACTCACCAGAAATCTCCGCGGAACCGAATGAGTACAGTTCATGAAAACATCTGATACCCACATGGAAGGTCCCCTTGATTATGCTAAGTAGCAATGCATGATCCAGCTGAGCTGCGCTGAACTACACAGAAGCTGTAGTCAAGCACGAAGTATTCGACACGGCACAGCTCTCTAGGCAATTGAATCCGCTCTAGACATGCAGACCATAGGTCTCACTTCGTTCACCCTTCTCTGTGCGGTCGCTGGATTTAGCAATGGCTCGCCATTGCAAAGACGTCAGGATGTTACTAGCCCGACCAGCGTGAACAGCACCGGCAGCAAGTGTCAGAAGACGAAAGTCGCAATTTTGTATGCCTTGGACTTATTTCGATTAACAAGAAGCTTGCTGATAGATCCATCAGAGGTGCTGGAACAGCCGGCATTACAGCTGCTGTAAGGAGTTGCCTTGGTCCAAGCTGGCACAGTATGGAGGCTTACGCGCATTGTAGCAAGCACTCTCAAATGCCTCTGTCAACGATTTCCTCATCGTCGAATATAATTCTGATATTGGTGGACGAGTCGCCTATACGACTTTTGGCAAGAAGCCTGATGGTACGCCATATACCATCGAGCTTGGAGCCAATTGGGTCCAAGGCACTCAAACGCCTGGTGGACCCGAAAACCCAATATGGTCATTAGTACGTCGGGAGCTGGATCAGTGTATCACGAAAACATTGCAGTGCTGACACATAGCAGGCGCAACTCTACAATCTCATGAACACGTGAGTATATTCCATTCTGCTACAACTGGGGATAGCTAATCTGTCAAAGCTACTCCGACTATTCTTCGATCCAGACTTTCACCGGAAAGGGCCCTGTTGATTTCACCAATCTAATTGCCGATTACCAGACCGCCTACTCAACTGTAGAACAAGATGCAGGATACATCCAAACCCAAAACCTTAAAGACAAGAGTATGAGAGCGGAACTATCCCTCGCGGGTTGGAAGCCTGGACAAAACCCACAAGCTGAGGCCGCGGAATGGTGGTCATTCGACTTTGAATACGCTTACCCTCCAGTAATGTCGCCCAAAACTGCCGCTGACATTTATGCTAATCACGTCGTAGGACTTAAGTTCTGAAGAATTTGCCGTTATCAACTACGTGCGTACAGAAAGGGCTGTTAGTATCATAGTCAACGATGGCAGCTGATTGTGAACAGAACACAACTTTCTACCAATACTCGCAAGCGAATAACTATGTGTTTGATCAGCGTGGGTTCAATGCCTTTATTAAGGGTGAAGCATCAACGTTTCTGAGGGAGAACGATCGAAGGCTGCTCCTCAACAAAATCGTGACCAAGATTGACTACAATGCAAACGGGGGTACGTCGATCTTGATGGCCCATATCTCTTGTGGCACTGTTTATGGTTCACCTCCTTGCTATTAAGCCCTGTGAATGCTCCGTCCAGTGGTCAAAGAATTCAGGTTTGCACATATGACTTAGTTGCCGCACTGTGATTTCACTATTGGTGGACCTTGAGTTAGATGTCTGACCCCTGAAGACTCCCATTCCGTGCTCTTTCTCAAATCTTGTTGTCAAGCAATAATTGTGCTGACGTGTGACTTTCACCAGTAACCATCCACAATCAGAATGGCAGTTGTATTAGCGCCGACTACGCGATTTGCACATTCTCGTAAGGCCACCCTTGCAAACCATCCCCAACGCTCCCCGCTTACGACCTTTCATCAGCCTCGGTGTCCTCCAAAACAAAGCTGTAACATTCTCTCCCGCACTCCCGCAGTGGAAACAAGTCGGCATCAACACCTTCGACATGGGCATCTACACAAAAATCTTCCTGCAATTCGACGAACCCTTCTGGAACACCTCGACCCAATTCTTCCTCTACGCCGACCCCAACCAGCGCGGCTACTACCCCGTCTTCCAATCACTAGACGGCCCCGGCTTCCTCCCCGGCTCAGGCATCATCTTCGTGACCGTGGTGCACACGCAGTCCTCGCAAGTCGAAAAACAAGACGACGCAACCACCAAAGCCCAAGTGCTAGCCGTGCTCCGCCACATGTTCGGCGCCAAAACCGTGCCCGAGCCCACCGCCTTCTACTATCCCCGCTGGGGCCAGACCAAGTGGGCCTACGGCAGCTACTCCAACTGGCCCGCTGGCACGAGCATCCAGGAGCATCAGAACCTGCGCGCTAACGTGGACAGGCTGTGGTTTGCGGGTGAGGCGACGAGTTCCGACTATTACGGGTTCCTGCACGGTGCGTATTTTGAAGGCCAGAAAATTGGGGATACCATCGCGGCGTGTGTCAAGGGTAAGGGGTGCCCTAGCGAGGAGCACTATGATAACCCTGGGCCGACGATGGGGCCGGGGGAGTATGATGAGGCTAATGGGTTTGATGTGACGAGCTTCCAGACGGTTGGGTTTACTTGATTTAGGATGATCGAGCGAGGAGGACTGGAGCGAGGTTTCTGTAGATGCTTTGCGTGACCTGAGGAAATCAGATTAAGCTCTACATCTTAGCATGCCAGTCGAGCTTGTTGCGTGAAAATGTCTTGGGGAGATACTTGAGATGAGGTAGCGGTGAGATACATAGGAAGACACTGTTCGCAACCCTGACCCGGACGAGAAGCATACTGCAGCGGCAGTAGGGTGTTCCATGTCACGTCTCTCGAATGCATCCACGTCAGTGAGCTATAAGCGAGTCAGGTATGAATGTATGGACAGTAAGTCATGTCAAATGGACACCTGACGCTGCGTCTAAGAGGTCTATTTCTATTTCGAAAGATATGGTTCTAATTACAAGAGCTCCATTCCAATAGGAGTATGACCAGGAGTCGAAGTAGCGACTGGAGAAGAGGTATAGGTATTAGAAGGATGGGTGTGCGAATGACGCTTTTTGTGCTCCGTGTGTATGAGGTGGTCTAATGCAAATTGCTTTTGGCAAGGGGCGCCAGGGAAGGTAGATCGGTTGACGGTATGCCAGGTTCGGGTACGTTTCCTCGGATGAGGCTCGACGACCTCGAGTATGTTTCATCACACGAAGCTCGGCGACCTCGGGTAAGTTCCATCAGACAAAGCTCGACGACCTCGAGGGGGACCGAGAGTACGGAGTTGATCGCTTCCTCCCCACTGGAGAAGTCGGCTTGTCTCGGCTCCGAGTTTCTCTCTTAGACCGCTGCCGAGATGTCTCTGGTCTGTTCTGAGGATGCTTTAGAGCTGACTTGCCGTAGGCTTCTGGGGACACCGAGGGTTTCCATTTGAGCGGCGGGAAGGTGTGACCGGAGCTTGGCTCGCTTGCAGACATGGAGGACAGGCCTGTCGTTGAGATTTTAATGTCCGAACTCTCTTGGTTGAGAGGGCTATGGGTGACATTTGCAGGTGATGCGATGAGTGAATCCCCCGCGCTAGGGTCCGTCGTTGGTTCTGCATTAACGATGTACCATTGCTTCAAGCGTTCCAGGGTAGGTCCTGGGAGGTATAGACACCTAAGAGGCACCCATTCAGTCTGGAGGCTCTCTCTATCAGTACATATGCACTCACTTGCATTGCAAGCGGATGTGGGTGGAGGCAGTGACGTCCGCGGACAGCTTGTCCATGCAGAGACGTATCGATATCAGAAGAGCTTCAAGCTCTTCGGCAGGGATTTTAGATGCATCTTCGATAAGGACGACGGCCTTGACTTCAGTCATAATGGGAATGACGAGCGTTGGGTTTATTTCTGAGCTCTGAATTCTGGGGAAAGAGCGGCTTATGATAAGAAAGTATCAAGCATAGGGCCTATAATTCCACTCAAGTTAGATCGGACACTCATGAAATGGATACATATGTCCTTTACCAATAGAGAAGTGCTGAATAGGACAAACTTGGTTGGAAATTGACCACAATACCGGTGAGCAGATATTCGTCCTGGTACGTGGGGTTCACAGTACTTGAGGTGCTCACTTTTGGGCGATTGAATATTCATATATGAGGATGCTGCGGGTTTACAGATAGTAAAACCCCTGAGAAATCATTCCCAGGCATCCGACCCCCCAGAAAAATGCTTCTGTTTCCATTCTAGGGTTAGCGTGAAAAGCCAAGGAACCGCACACCCATATTTGGGCCGGCGAGCCCTCAAACATCAACACTATTGGGCAAGAGATGAACAAGAAATTAGAGCATAATATTTGATGGCCCTAACGCTCTCGGATGGCGCAGAGCCCTGGTAATGTGGAGAAAGGGCGAAAATTCTTTTGTCAGGTAACGTCCGTGGCCTGGTCACGTAGAATTTCGCTTCTTGATTGATAAAGCCCACCCAAGTGGATTACCAAACGGCCAAATTCACAGTAGGGTCTGGACGACGCGAAGAGATTGAACATAATTCTTGAGATCGTGTGATAGGAAGGACCAGCCATCAGACTACATTGGAGCAAAAGGAAGCCTGAAGAAGCGAAGAGGGAGTAAAACCGAAGCTCTGAGATTTCAGTGCGGAGTACGATTAGTACGTCCTCCGTACGGAGTAGCAGGGAGTAAACCGGGGTGGAAGGGAGTCGGAGGGAGCCGAGCACTGGAGCAACAGGGCAGCCCCCAGTACTAAACAGACAAAAAAGCCGAGGGGGTTATTGCTGCCTATAGTCACATGGCGGGGAGCACCATAGTGGCAGATCAACCGTTGGCAACCCCCAAGTTCATTTGCACTAAGCCCTTTTAGGGAATGCCTGCATGAGTCGTGTGGCAGGCGTCTTTTCCAAAAGTGGGCGGCGCAGCCGAGGTCCTGCCGTTGTATCAGCGGCCGGTGCAAATGCTGCAGGTAAAATCACGACGTGATTGCGGTCGCGAGACTAAGATAGGGCCGCTAGCTGATCCTCTATTCCTTAGTCCCACTCGTATGTGCGGATGGGAAATTCGACCAGGGTGCCTCTAGCGCTAAGGTAAGTACCACTGCAACTCTCAGCGCGGGGACTCCCTACAGAAAGCCTAAACCACGGGGATGGCGGGGAGGACACGTCAGGATGACAGGAGACGCTGTTTGACTCACTAATCTTCACCATTTCAAACACGGATAGGGCTTGACGCGACCATATCCTTGTAGACTTGACCTACGAGGTACCATCTGTGGGGGCCCCTCTGCAAAATTCATAGTCTCGGGGCTAAAGATAGTTGGTATCACAAGCAGCCGCATCGAAAGACGCTGCGATCGAGTTGCTCTCATCAAGCAAGCCATGTATTGATGGAAGACAAAATTTACATTGACCATAAATTGAAGGGTTCGGAGGTCCTCCCTTGCATTTACAATTTTCCCTCCATATTGACCTGTCTCAGTGTGATTGAAGTTGCGCAAAGAACGACAGTATTGACATGCAATCAGTTCAATACAAAAGTTGGTGATCCCTAGACCGTCAACAGGGTACCTTAGCAAGGTGTGTCGAAGGTCGGAATGCTCTCCGAGGTCCCTTGGGTCAATTGGAGATACGATGAAGCTCGATCGCGCTCTTCTATGGTGCTGGAGGATTCCAGGAGATCCGAACTCGGGAGGATGATCACCATGTCCCAGTGCGAGTGTTTGCAACAGGCCTGGCCCGCCCATCTTGCATGAACTAAGGAAAAGCCACCGAGTCCTTCACTGGAGTCTTTTTCTTCGAATTGGACCCCGATATCCCTGATCTTTCGCTGTAATTACTCGACATGTCTCCCTTCGTGTGGATTGGTCTCCATTTGTTATGTGGTCGGGCAACGATTGGTGGCAGCTGTATAGTCTAGGCTCAGACTGCCTCTGCTGTGGGTAGTCGACTCTCGAGTAGCTCTTGCGTTCAAAATCAAAAGGTCAATGGTGACAGTGATAGGAGTGTTGTGGCAGTGGAGCACAAACCCATCACAGGGTGTATGCTAAATATGTTTCCGTCAAACGATGGAGACACGAAATAGGATTGGCTAATGAGGACGCTAATTAGTCCTGCATTATATTCTTTGTATTGAAGTCTGATTAACTCACAGGGCCTTCGGGGAAAGCATTGATTCAGTGGTCGACATCATCGCTTCGCGTATATGGGCCTTATTTGGTGATGGCATTGAGATTGACAGATTGAATAACGTCGGATCTGGAGACGTTGAATTCGACCCTCTCACCAAGGGAGAGGTCTGCAAATGCTGGCCAGCCAAATTCCGCAGATGCCTGTCTGTCACCCGATGGAATCAATGACCCAGAGGCTTCCTTCATGCTGAGAGTCCGCGTCGGTTGTGAAGTCTTATCTTTCATGGCCATTCGGCCCCGGAGCCACTCGTTCCTCTCCGGCTCAAGGTGAGAGAACCTAGATTGGCACCGGTTGTCAACACAGATCTACCCGCAAGGACTGGTCCTCTCACTCCACCGGTAGACAAAGTCTTTAGCTTTTGAACGGATCTCTGCACTGATGATAGAAAACCGCTTCAGTTGAGAGGCGTGGAGAGGATCAGGAAGTGCCTGAGGACCATCATGCAGGACAATGATGACGATGCCATATTCTGACACTGCCATGACTGGATATCTCTGGCCTGGCTGGTTGTGGACTGCTAGACACACATAGGGGGCGTACTGTTGTTCATGGCCGGAAGTACATTGTACATGTATTCTTCATATCTGCAATGATCAGTGTGCAGAGCGACCATCTGCTTGCGAACCAGGAACATCTTTGCATGCAAAACTCGTGATTGATCCATATTGTGCCCCTTTCTTTGTTATGGCTATTCTTTCTCTTCGGCCATGAAATTCGTAGCTTGACCTTGGCCAACCTTCGGGAAGGAGTTGTTATACAGAGTGGTCACCAAGTCAATCCTCCGGGGATGAAAAGAAGTAGTTTTTGGTCCTTTTCCGTCAGCCTCGTTCCTGAAACACTCGAGACGCTGCGCCACCAGGGAGAGGCAGACGCCCTCCCTTTACGCATTATTATTGGTAGCGACACATCCTTTACGGAATGCATACGTGGTTCCCCGCGCGGTGCTGTCGTACGATGTCAGCGAACAGCGGAGTCCTACAATGCTATCGAACGGTGCCATTGAACAGTGCCGTCGGGCACACCCTTACGCACACCCGCTCGCAACACCACAATTCAGTGCCGTCGCGCACACCCTCACGCACATCCGCTCGCACTACCACAACTAGCTGCAGTGAGGGAGAGTTTTAGCTGGATCCTAACAGTTTAAGTCGACCAATGGAAGACCTTGCCAACCCCCCATGAGCCCTACAGCACATATCCACACGTTTCTAGGTGATTCTTTGCAATTTCGGAATCATACTTGGCAAGTCTGAGGATATTCTTTGTTCGCGTTTCGCTCCTTGGCCACATTCAATTTCCCGCCATGCAGCTTGCCAATCATCCAAGGTTGCACCAGCTTCGTATCTGACAACGCATAATTCAGCTTCACTTGTAGTTACGGGCAATGACTAATAATCTAGCATGCGGTCGGATTTTTCGAGATATACACTAACCTTCGGGATTTACAGAAGGTGCATAAGGAGAGAAACCATCGTCAAGTAGGAAGCCACCCGTGACGAGGCTTCGACCCAGAAGTATGGTCGGCCACGTGGGAATTAGCGCCCCCAAAAACGGCCGCCGATCGTTTGCATCTCGCCTGCTGACATGGCGGTCAAGGCTTCAAGAGGAACAATTTGGGGGTTGAGCAACCGATGTACTTACCCAGCTTTGCCGATTCCGGTGGTCATTACTTAGCTCAGCGGATAGCGCTGCATGGGTAGGTAAGGTAGCTGGAAGATTCGGTCGCCCTGCGTAATCCTACCGGTGGCTCCTTGGGTTGATGCTTTCTTGGCCATCTAACACTCGGGGCGTCGACTTGAGATCCTAGGCCTGAAGTTGTGGAATTCAAAAACGTCGAAAACATTATTAAGAATCCGAGCCACTGAGAAAGTTTCCGCATCCACTCATTGATCTTTGGGCTATTATGGGGGCGCCTTCTCATCAGCTGCATACCGGAAACCTCCACCTTCAAATTCAGTGTCCAGTATGAAATCTAGCAGGACCCGAGGCTTGGATGTTGCAAGCAGGATATGCGATTCGCAATTGGTCTTGTAGAACAGTAATGTGCGAGGAAGGGCGCGACAGGCAGCCATGGCTGGGTGCTTAGACTGCGGATTAGAGTTCAGCCTCGGATTGAAATTGAAGATCTCTTATCATGCAGGTGGGAACACTATCCGTGGAGCACTTCCCAAAACTTTGCCATTGCCTGTTAGACAAGCCTTAGTTGCAGATAAGGAGGAAATATTGATCACTGACAATGGTAGTGTCTCTCTAAGTCACAATTTGCCGAGGGATGAGTACTACTCCCGTACGAATTGGATGTTATGGTCTCTCCAGTCCTCAACTGCGCAGATCAATCGATTTCAACACTTGACAATACGGTTTTTTCGATTTTGCCGATGGCTGCACGCTGTCTGGCCCTTCAGTAGCACACGGTATTCTTAATTTACAAGACACGAGAGACGTCCAGCACCCCTTTTGGACGATTCATTTGGCCAAAAGGAAAGACCCTCTTGAAAGCCAGGACATAAGTGGGGTCGACCACAGTTTTGGGTACATCTGATTGGTGGAAGGCTTATGCACCTCGATTGGCTTGCATCTTTTCAATCTTTCCCGAACACGGACTTCCTATCTGCACGCGTAGGCCATGGTGAATTCTGGGAGCGGTCAGATGAAAGTTGAGCCTTTGCCAGCAAATAGACATTACCCGGCAAGCAGTGCTGCCATACCGACGAATTCTGGGGACAATTTCAGGTCCTTTTCATACCTTTCATTCCCTAGCTGCACGAGCCTACACCAGCATCCTGTGCGTCAGTATCCGCGACAGCAAAGTGATTTTTTCATCCCAACCGAGCTCTACAGTCAACTCGATCCTCCAAAAGTGCATCCCGTCTGTCTTGAGCTGTCCAAGACAGCACTCAGCCAAGTCATAAACCAGGGAGAGGATTCAGGGATGGAGCAAGGCGAACATACACCGTCTTGCGAGTCTATGGATGGCCCGAGCGTAAAAAGGCTGCGGTGAGGCTTTGCTCACGCTCTTCCCTAGGATATTGGACTGAGATACTCAAAGAAGTAGCGGAGAGGTTAACATGGGCAGCTCGGGAGATCCATCGAGCGAACCGGTCTACCAAAGTACTTCAGCTCGAGCTCGAGACACATCCGACAGCCAAACGGAACCTGTTGTTGCTGATTCGACGGGTTCTAGTCGCGCTCTGAATGCGCAGACCGATAACAGGGAGGCTGGTACCAACAGCGGGGGTGAACCCAATGCCGCCTCAGAGCGAGACCGGCAGGATGGTTTCGACCGTGGTCCTTGGTCAGTATGGCAATGAACGAGTCTGTAAATAACGGCATACTGACAGCAATGATAGTCTTCACTCCGCTCGGTCTCATCCTACCTTCATCCAGGCCAGCCCACCAAAGAAAAGATATCGATCCAAGAGCAGGCTTCGCCAAAAGCATGGAGGTATGAGCAATGACACAGCCAACAAAGCAGGAAGCTTAAAGTGAAGAGACGTTGCGCCGCTCTGACCAGGCAGCAGAGTTCAACCTCTGCTCTAGAACCAATGGCAAACCCTGGGAAGAAGGTATTACGGTAGCAAAATTCAACCTTTGCTCCAGATACAGTTACACAACCCTTAAGAGATTTCGGCGACTCCTTTCAAGAAAACCACTCAGATAGCTCAATACACGAACAAAAGCAAATCTTAAGAAATCCTATGATGAAGAAGTGACATTCTTGATGTTCTTGCAGACAACACCAGCCACAGATCTCTGAAATACTTGTGCTTTCATACCTGTTGTTTTGTACATTGTCTTGTACATGTCTTTTCTGCAAGGTCCACTTCCTCCAAAGCTTTTCCTAACATTACCTTGGAAGCCATTGGAATCATACCCATACTGAAAACCTTACTGACTCCCAAGCCTCAATTGCAGCCATTCAAACACTATACTCCGACCCATTGGTGAACAAAAGGGGCCCTCCGATCTCGGATCTGAAGGTGAATAGACAGACAGGTTGAGAGCAAAGCTCTTCGGTACTTCCGATGAACGGAACGCTCTGAACATCTGAAACTTGGGATTCGACTATGATATCTAGCCTCAATAAGTAGAGTATTGGTGACTGTCTTCCACCACATGTAGTCTGATGCCCTGAGGCCAACACCTCCTGACGGAAGCCAAAATCGGCTTCCTGCGCCGGCTTTCGGCGACTAGACCCTTTCTGCACTAGCTTGTAAGCCCTCTACCTCGGCAGTACTCCGTACTATCTCGAGTACCAAGACCCTCTACAGAGGTACAATTTCACCAAAGTTGCCCTTCGATCAGCAAACCCATGACTCCGGCCTCCCCCAGCATCATGAATCCATTATGACCTCTATCGACTTCGCCGCCGCCCAGCAGCGAATTCAAGCCCGACGGCAGCTGCGAGAATCAGAAGCTGCATCGCGTCTCGAAGCCCAACGCAGCATTCATGCTTCGAGCGCGTTATCACGCCTTCCCTTTCCTCTGACCACGCTGGGTCAGCGGGGGCTGGAGACATGGGACGCGATCAAGAGACGAGAGGGGACAAGACCTGCGTTTCGCGTTGGACAGGTGGATGCGGAATTGCTTGACGAAGAGCTGCTTGAGCTGTTGCGGGGCCAGGTAGGGGAGGCGTTGAAGTATTTTGGTGTATGACTCCATCCTTCAATGTGCCCAAGGAAAAGCCTCTAAAGGTCACAGACGCACATTCGGGACGACTACTCCTCCGAAATCTTTCTTCTACTTCGCGCGACCCTCTTCAAACTCTCAATCTGGGACCACGACGCCTCTTACGGCGCCACGCTGCAAAACCTGCGATACACCGATGCCCGACACCGCGGCCCCCTGCCCAAAGCGCCCACGCACTGGCAGAAAAGCGTCTACGGTCTCGTCACAGTCTTTGGCCGGTACGGCTGGGAGAAATGGGAAGACTACCTCGCAGACCGTGAAGGAGGCTATGACGAGGTACTTTCCCCTGAAATCCCTCCAGCTTTCCATGCTGAAGCCCGTCAGCCAACCCCCCCAATCCGCCTTCTCTCCCGCCTAACCTCCTACGTCTCAACGACCCACTCACTCCTAGCCTTCACCTCCTTCCTCGCCTTCCTCATCAACGGGCGGTACCGCACCCTCCTCGACCGTGTCCTCCGCATGCGCCTCGCCCCACCCACCAGCCAGGCAAATCGCGAAGTCAGCTTCGAATATCTAAACCGGCAGCTCGTCTGGCACGCGTTTACCGAATTCCTGCTCTTCCTGTTACCATTGGTAGGGATAAGTAGGTGGCGGCGGTGGATTGGCCGCGCCTGGCGGAAGACGAAAGCGATGGCGCAAAGTGGCCAAGATGGCGAAGAGGATGGGGAGAAGAAGAAGGGGGAAATGGCGTTTCTGCCGGAGAGGACGTGTGCGATTTGCTATCAGGATCAGAACCCCGTCGGCGCGTCCGAGAACGAGGTTTTGGCTGTTTCTGGGAGTGGGGGGATCGTGGGGTCCGCGCAGACGGATGTGACAAATCCGTATGAGACGGTGGCATGTGGGTGTGTTTATTGTTTCGTTTGCATTGCGACGATGTTGGAAGCGGAGGAGGGGGAAGGGTGGGTGTGTTTGAGGTGTGGGGAGATTGTGAGGGAGTGCAGGCCTTGGGGTGGGGACGTGCTTGAGGGTGTGCAGGGCGCGGGGGACAAGAGGGTTAGTTCTTCTGACGACGAGGAGGGGGGACCCGATGAGACGAGTGCTCGGGCGCTTTCAGATGGCCACATTGAGTCTCACTGGGAAGAAACCGACTCCGGCGTCGACGTCCCGAATGGATGATATCTTCAAAGTGCTCAGACACCCACGAAAAGAAGGACTTACCAGCTCAACATTTGGCAATATCACCAACTAAATCTAATCTCACCGCAAGTGACCCGACTCCGGTATCCAAATCAGTAATGAATGAGCCCCCTTCGAATATTCAAACCCCCTGAGAAAGAAGAAAGGAGACGGGAACAACGTCTTGCAAACTCACCACAGGACAACAGCTTCCGCACCAAATCACCCAACCAATTCCCCCTCCAACACTCCCTCCCCTGTTACAGCATCAGCCCACCCAACAACCAACACACCTCGATCACAGCACTCACCTCCACCGGCAAAAACCTCAGCAACCCGATCCACCATCCCACGAACCCCCCAACCCGAGACCCAAGCCGCCCAACCCCCCAGCTTCGAGACCCCACATCCAGCACCCAAACCCGCACCCCAAGCCAGCTACCCCACCCCCCCTCACGACTCGCCCAACCCTCCATACTCCAAAAATTCGAAGCCCCCGCAACCGCTAGCAAACCCTCCCCAGCCACAACCAGACCTCCCCAGCCCCTCCACGCAACCAATACACCCCCACTAGCCGCACACCAGGGTTTCTAGTATAGCCCCTGGGATTCCAGGATGCTCGCACGAAACGGGGGTTTCTAGGATGAGCGATTCGGGCTCGGCTGCTTTGAGCGAGGGAGGGAGCGGTTGCAAACGGGGGGGAGGGGTGGTTATAGGTGGGAAGGAGAAAAGGCCGGGTGTGCGATGGGGAAGGGGCAGGGGAGAAGGGATGGGTGGGGCAAGGCTGAGAGTTAG
>JAABUQ010000791.1_pt1 | contig 73070 bp, 34 predicted proteins | sample 5560001 | NCBI WGS metagenome assembly JAABUQ01 (sample SAMN10711888, study PRJNA513371) | rock metagenome | isolation source: Antarctica rocks | place: Antarctica: Victoria Land, Finger Mt nord | collected 2015-12-18 | reverse complement strand
ATAAATAATGGTGCACAGCACCCTAATATACATGATGATGAGGCCCTAGATAGGGGCAAATGAGTGTTCCTAGCCCTGTTTCATACCAATTGCTTCGCCTGATAAAGTGGAGAATAGGTGGTGTGATAATGGTGTTTTGGTGGTATAATTAAGGGTCCAAATAACCCTAGAGAAAGCAAAATAGGAAAAACGGGCTAATAAGGGAAAATAGGGGCAATAATAGCTGATATACCCCCCCAGGATAATAGCAATCCGGCTATTATTATAACTCTATTTAGCCAGTAAATAAAGCTATACAGCTGTTCAAGTTAATAAGTTATAATATATAAATAAATTCCTTATATTTCTGGCGAGGAAGGGGTTTGGTAAGGCTATCTATTAATATTTTAACTATAAGGACTTACTTAATAGCAATATAGTTATTCTAAACTTCTTAGCAAAACCAGTATCAATATATATTGATATACTTAAGGCGTATAAATAGCTTAAAAGTAAGTCGATTAACAAGGTCTAGTATTTACTAATTATCGCAGATAATAATAGTATTTTGGCCTGTTTAAAAATATATATATTCGAAAAATCTATTCTATTAAATTATTTATCAAGTTATTTTATTAAGAGCAAATAATTCAGCTTTAATATTAAATATAATAACGGTAATTTGTTTTGAAGCTTTCTAATTAATAAAGCTATTATATAATTAGAAAAGATAGCCGAATAAGCTTTTCCTAATAATAGAATTGTCGGTAAATATAATATCTAATACTAATAAAAAAATATCGTTTTATATTTAGCTATTATACCTAATTGCAAGTATTTTAATAACAAATAAATATACTATTAATTAATTAGCTAAAGCTAAATAATAAGGAGATAAATTTTGAAGGAATTAGGCAAGCCGAGAACTAACAAAAGTAATATCTGGTCTAATAATAATAACAGCGAACGAAATAAAGTTAATATATTATTAATATAAGTATATTTACTTAAGGGTAACTTAATATTCGTATAGAAAGATTTCTTCTATTAATAATAATATTTTTGATAGAATATAACTTCTAGGAGGGAATTTGCTAGCTATTTTTTTAATATATAAATCTTAATTTAGCTAGATTTACTTAATAAAGCAATTTCTAATAATATATATATTAATAAATTATATTAGCTCTCTTAAATACCGAAACTTGTATATATTAAGGAAAGATACTTCAAAAACGTTATATTTAACTTGATATTATTTCTTATATAATATTATAAAATTATTAATATAAAAAAATATAATTAATTAATTATTAATAAAAAGGTATTCTACTCCTAATATTGTATATAAGCTAAGACGTTCTATTATTTTGATAATATCCTGAAGCTAAAATAATAGAGATTTCTTTAATTTATATAATATTTTTATAAGTAAAATATTTATATAATATATTTAATCTCTTCGGAGGATCAATACCCTTAGGATAATAAATATAAATTTCCTTATTAGTATTATTATTAATAAAAACGTTAATTATATTATATTAATAGGATTCGAAGGAAAAAGCGGTTATAATAATTATAAATATTCTTAAAATTTTAACAGTTAAAATAGTTATAACCGTTTTTTATTCTATTTATTATAAATCTCCTTTAATATATAAGCGAGCTTTATATCTTTTTAAATATCTATCTTTATCGTATTTATATTTGAAAACTTAAATAAGGGGGAGAATATTTACTCTTTAAGGTTTAGGGCTTATTTAGAATATACCTTTATTATTAAAATTAATATATTTTTCGTATATAACTTATATAAAGATATTACTATAAGGGTATTTTATTAAAGTTTTCTAGCTTTTTAGCTCTAATAGAAGGTTATCGCAATATAAATATTTAATAGAGTTAAGGTTTTTTATAAAAGCTAAATAATATCCTATATCCTGACCGAGATTTGCAATAGCTAATATATAAATATAGCAACGATTTTTCGCTCGTATTCTAAAAGGTAGGATATTATCTTTAATTATTCCTAATAAGATTTCGAAGTTCCTAAGAGCTAAATTTGTTATAAGCTAATAAAATCAATATAATATTAATAATAATAATAATAATATAGCAAAAATATTATTTTCTAAAATATAGCTTTCTAGCGTATTGCTAATATTTTGGCTTAATATTGTATTTTTAATATTTTTAGTATTTTAACTTAATATCTCCTCTTCTTCAGTAGCAGGTATATAGACTGATAATATTCCTGCTAAGATATTACTTAATAGAGGAGTAAGAAGAATAGGGTAGGAATAATTGGTTAAAGTTGGTAAAGTAATAATTATCGTTTTTAAAGTTAGTAGCGAGATTTGGTAATAAAGCTAATTTACGATATTAATATTATTAATAAATAAGTCTATTCTATTTATCTTATTTAATAGCTAATTATTAATTAATAACCGATTAGCTTCTTTATTAATAATATTTACGGCTTTATTAAGCTTTGGGTTATTAAATAATAAACCTAAATTAATATTTATAAGGTTATAATAATAACTTTCGTCAAATAAGATATTCCTAGCCCGAATAATATATTTTTTGCTTAGGATTTATACCTTAAAGATATTTTATAAATTATAATTAATAAAATAACTTAAATAAGCTCTTTATTAAAGTTTCAGAAATTTAGGAACTTTTAAATATATAAATAAATATATTTTGTAACTAAAAATATAAAGGTAAATTAATAATAACTTTATATAATAGAAAGTTTCAAATAGTATTTTACTATTAAATACTTTAGTTAGTATCCAATTAAAGAGATATATTACTATTAATATAATCTTAAACTATAGATTATAAAGAAGTTTTGAAATTATTTATATATATATATTTTTCGTTATAATTACCCCTTTAGAATATTTAAATAAACTATTCTGCTTTATAATATATAAAGCTATTAATTCTACGATAATATTATTTTCCTATATTAATATATTAAATAATTTTCCTAAAAAAGGCTCGTTATCGCTATAAAGGTATTTAATTAGATAATTGTATTATTATTTAATTAAATAAATTATTTATTCTATTATTTTGGTAGCTTAGTCCTTTATATAATAAATCTATATTCAATAATATTTGGTAATAAGGTAAACGAAATAGCTTAGCTATTTGTATCTGTTAAATCCTTTTTTAATAAGAATAAGGTTATAATAAATACGTTTTAATAGGTTTATTGCTTCGTATTTATAATTCTAATAATAAGAAATAATCTTTTTGGCTTTAGAAAAATAATATAATTAATATACCTTAAATTAGCCCCGGGTTAATAAGATAATAAGTTTAATTTTAATAATATTTTCTAGTAGTATTGCAATTGCCTCAGGGCCAGGATAGCTTATTAATAAATACTAGTATAATAATATAGCCTCGATTAATAATTAAGGGCTTTTAGATTTACGTTGTTTTGCTAATATAATTATAATAATAAGTTTTTCTAGGAAATCCTAAACTTCTGATTAATCGGTTTATAAAAGTTAATAACTTTAATATTAATAGAGTTTACAGAAATAATCCTTATAATTATTTTCTATTATATAAAGTATATTACTTCTAATATTCTAATAAATATTAATTTAATTAGCCTTATTAAAAGATATTAAATTAATTAAAAAACTAGGAATTAAAATTATATTTTAAAGCTTAATTATATTACGTTCCCTAATAAATATTGAAATATTAATTTTATATATTTTAAAAGCTTTAATTTTATATAATATTTTTCCTAAGATAATTATATTATCAAGAGTAAATAGTTGTTAATAGGAGAAGTAATCTCGATTATTATATAAATATATATTAGAGCTAGAGTCCAAAATCTAGGCGTTGAATAGTATATCGTTATAAGAGTTGAAAAATATAACTGGAAAACAAAATAATATTTGCTTAATAAAGAGCTTCGGTAACGAGATTTCTATTATCTATTTTATAAATATTTTTATTTCTGGTATTCTACTGCTTATATAAGTTGCTATAAAGATATAAAGCCTTGCTAATAATATTTATATTTGGCTTATTAGAAGCTCTAATAGGATAAGGGTTAAAAAACGTTTTTTAAATACTTTCTGGTTAATAATAGTTTTCTCGATTCTTTCTTTAAAAAAACTGTTTTTTAGGAGCGTTTCAGCCTTCTTGGTATACGCGGTATTTAAGATCCAGTTTTTTGGGCGAAAAGCTTTATTAAGGTAATAATATTTGATAAACTAATAAAATATCTCTTTAACCGGGTATTTAGGAATAAGGGTATTATTATATTATATAAATTATTCTCTCGGAGGTCTCCTTTATAGAATAGCAAAAAATAAAGACGTTCCTACCTAATAAACTATCTTTTTGTTTATTCTATATAATTATTTAATTTCCTATATAAATTCTTCAAAAGTTGATAAAGACTTCTCTTTATTCTCCTTGCGGCCAAAATATATTTTAGTTGTATTAAACTAGTCCTAATTTATAGAGTTAATATTCTTGATAAAGTTAATCCTTACTATTATTATTTAGAAATTAAGGTATTTGATTTTGGTAATTTCGGAAAACAATATTTGCTACTTATTTAATTAAAATTCTATATTTTGGCCTTTGATCTTTTTAATATATAATATTCGATATTCTTTATCGATATCGAAATACCGTACTTATATAATAGGTATTAATTAACGTTTGAAGCTTTTAAAGGCTTAATAAAGAATAATATAATTAATAAAGTATATAATAAGATTTGCGGAGATTGATTTTTCAATATCGATTTATAAAATTCGTATAGCTTTTACCTAGTCTAAATAGTATTTCTCTTTATAATTATATTCGATATTAAATATTCCGTATACTTCTTTAAGTATATAACCTTTATATTTAACTTGTTTATTTATTTGTTTTACAGATAATATAATAAAAGATATTAATAATAAATAGGAAAGTTCCTTAAGTACTTCAGGGTTAATAAGATATCAGATTTTGGCAAATATTACTTTATTCTTAATATTTAAGATTTATTAAAACTAATTGTTCGTACTAGTAAATATAAGGGATATAAAAAAAATAATAATAAAAGATATGATTTTAACGATATTTTGCGTTCGGGAATATTTAGGTAGTTTAAAAGCGATTTTAATATAAACTATATTTATTTAAGCCTAATAATATTAGATAATTGTAGTAGTAGCTTAGCGAACCAATTAAACGAGTTTAATATAATAGGCTAGTAGCGTAATCTAGGCTTATAACTATCAGATATACTTAAGGCTAAATCGTCTAATTAATAAATAATAATATATAGTACCTTAATATATATAATAATAAGGCCCTAGATAGGGGCAAATAAGTATTCCTAGCCCTGTTTTATACCAATTGCTTCTCCTGATAAAGTAGAGAATAAGTGGTATAATGATGGTGTTTTGGTAGTATAATTAAGGGTCCAAATAACCCTAGAGAAAGCAAAATAGGAAAAACGGGCTGACAAGGGAAAATAGGGGCAATGACAGCTGACACAGCTTATCTAGATTTTGTAAATCAGCAGCAGCGATAGATACCCTTACGATAGAGGAATCTTCTAGGACAAGCTCTCCCGAAGCTGCCAAATATCCGTTACGTTATCTTTACCGCTACCTGGCTTACTGCCGAAACTTCTAAGGAATAGTTAAAGGGCAGAGGAGCGGTTTTGCTTAGACTCGACCCTATTCAACAAGCGCCTATAGGCGATTATTTGTCGGACCTTGTTTATATCCTTGGGAATTTTCCCGGAGTATTAAGAGCTTAACGGTAGAGATTAACAGCCAGGTAACTACTACAAACCGGAGGAGCTATTTCCTTCAGCGTCTCGAGAAGTTTACCGCTCGTCTTGGCCCTTGCTTCCGCGTTGAGGATCCCCTATTACTCATCAACTTGATCGGATATATAACTAGGCTTTAGACTCTCGACGTACAGTCCAATTCGTATAATAGCGTAAGTGATACGTTATTTTGGGTACTGCAAGGACTTCTACAGATGCCTACTTCTATTAATACGAGCTTTACGCGTCTTTGCCTGACGAATGCTATAGTTTTTATAGATAATCTCGTGAATTTTGCGCAGAGACAACCGATGGTACAAGAGATAGTACTTTCAGATTCAGTCATCGTCTATTATGATGGAAAGGCTAAGCCAACCGCGGAACGCACACAATCATTCTGGCTCTATCGCGCAAGCCTTATGGAGTCGCACGGTGGACACGTCAAGGTGTCCATCATCTTTTCGTGATATCTGCTCGATCGTATATGTACCCAGGCAGATTCCGGCGACGTCGTAATGTATGTGCGACGATCAAAGCTTTGTAGGTCACCTCCTCGTGGCGGCATATATTACTCAGATCTGCAAGCAGCACGGCTGATAAATGAAGGTGACATACCCGCAGTCGCTATCGAAATTGATACCGGCGAGAAGAAGGAACGAGCTGCTCGGTATTAGGCTGCGACTCTAGTCTGAGCAAATCTCGAGCTCTCTAAGGGTGCTCTCGGAGTACTGGGTTCGAAACGCTAAGCAGGATAAAGACCGATCCTTTATTTATATATATTTTTATTCCTTTGATTTGACAAGAAGATACTTTATATAATAATAATACTCGTAAGTAGTATATACTCCTCCGGCTTGTTTGCCTCTGATTCTACCCTTTACCTAGCAAGTATAGCAATAGAAACGCGTTTTTTGCCTGACTTTATTATTGATATAGTATAATAGATAAGACTTTTGACGGCGCTAATCCCGATATATTTATATCTCTATTTTTATAGAGTTGTCCTTTTACTCTTGCTGATTATATTCTGTTAGAGGAGTTGGTTTACTTTTTTGCCAATACTTTTCAAGTCCCCTTCGCTTGATCTCTTCTTAAATCCGCCTGATTGTACTAGTATTTAGAATATAATAAATATAAACAGTAGAGAGTAATCTATTCGAGAAGAAAGCAAACTAAAGTTAAAGATAATTGCGATTATTTGTTATTGTCAATCTATAATAATATATTGATAGGGCGGATTATTCGAATTTATTGATAGGCCGAAACGGAGGGGATGGGTTTTATTATTCTACCAAGCCCGAGGAGAAAAATCTTTGAAAAGCAGATGTTCGAGGCCCCAAATTATCCTTGTTGGATGCAAGAGCTTGTATCGGGAGTGAGAGAAGTTCAGCCAAGCGCGACAGAATTATAGTAGACAACACCCCTACTACGAGCCATAGTCATCCAGACGCCGCGGTCTTCAATAATAATTACCCAATTTGAGAATCGCATTCGACCTTACGGTTGTCTTAGCCAGCCTTTGCCTTCCCCGTGTTCCACTTTGTCCCGTTCCTCATGTCATATCTGTGGAAGACACCTTGCGCCGACCACTGTTCGTGTGGTTATAGTCTGACTAGATTGATTCGTGCAAGCAGGATTTTCTGGGGGATCGAATGACCCTCGCACAGATTGCTGGAGTCAGCATAAAGAACAAGCGCAGAAGGCAACAAAGGCCATAGCAGCGCCGCGCTTTCCAACTACCCCTCGGTAGAGCTCGTTCTGGCTCCCGTCCCGCTCTCTTTTCCCTGATCTAAAGCACCTATAACGGGAAATATATCGCGGGCATTATTCCCTATTACCCTGTATACTCTCGAACTACGAACTGGGCGCCCTCCTGGCCTCTAGCGGCAATTTATTTTATAAAGAATAGTAACTTACGAAGGGTTAAGTTAATATCAAATCTCTCTCGATAAGCACCGTACCAGACCTAGTCCAATATATAAAGAAAAATGTATAAGTATTATTCTCTAATAATAGCGAATATCAAAGTTTCTCGCTCGGTTTAACCAAATAATGATATTATCGATTTAATTTAGAAATCCAATATTTAATACCCTCTAAGCTTGATTATCTTTATTTTATTAATTTAATCTTTATATCAAATATTCTATTAAAGATTACCTTTTTATAATAATATTTCCTTTATAGATTTAAGGATAATTTTGGAAATATAATAATTAACCAAAGAGTATACGGAAATTTCCGTTAATACTTTAGTTTAATATTAATATATATCAAACTGGTTGCTTTATAAATAATATATCCGTCTAAAGAGAATAAAAAGACGTAATTTATTAAGTTTAAATAAATAAAAGTAAAGTTATATTTCTAAATAAAAAGTTTTAACTTTATTAAATTATTTTTCTCCTAGGAGTAATTCTATATAAAATAACTATAATAAGTATTAATTTATAGAATTCTTCTTTATACGATTAGTTAGGCGTTTAATTTCCTTATTTAAGAGCCGCTCTATATATAAAGGCTTACTTAGCTCGTAATAAATATCTCTTAGGTTATAAATCAAGCGAGCCTAGGCGTTTTTAAATAAGCTTTTATATTTAAATTCGAGTAATACCTTATATAAGTATACTAGTAAGTTAGAGAATCAACTTTAATAACAAATTTCTTTCTCCTGTTATTTATTTATATAGAATAATACAATTTGTTTAGCTTTCGAAATAAATATTTTGCTTAAAAGATATTAAGTTTAAAGCTCCTTAATAGCCTTAGCTAGTTCCTTGTTATATATATAATTAATTATAGACTACAAAGTCAATTATTTAAGTTTTATATTTATCTTTAAGCTAACTTCGTATTTATAATTAGCGGCTACGAAGCTATTTAATATAAGAATCGAATATTCTATATTATTAAATATTCTAAAGATTATATAGTCTTTCTCTATTACGCAAATATAGAGGTAAGAATTATTAAGCTTTTATAGGGCTGTCTTCGTTAAGGTTATAATATAAAGTTTCTATTCTAGATTCGAAAAACGTAAAGCTTTTAAAAAATTAAAAATAAGATTGACTTTAATAATATTAGAGAAGATTTCAAGATTCTCCCGATTTCCGAATTCTTTCAAAGTTTACTATAAATATAAGAGTTATATCTTTATAACTTTGCAATATTTAAAATTAGTAAATAAAAAAGTTGGTAATTAAGGTTAAAGATCTTATTTAAGCTAAAAATATTTTCTAAGGAAGTTATAACTTATAATTAAAAGGGTTTAATATATTTAAAAGGTTTATAATTATATAAAACAAACTATTGATTATACGAATTATAATTTATTAATTTAATATTATTATTTTATTAAAGGGAATTACTCGGATAATATAAAAATACTTTTAATATCCAAAACGATTAACTTAAGCCTAAATAATCGAAGGGTATTATATTAATATTATAATAAAAACTAATTATAAAAGTTCTTATTTCAATTCTTTTATTTAATTAACTTTAGTATTTTTAATATATATTATTTTATTAAAGAAGCTTTTTTGTTATTTATAAGCTTTTGAAAAAATATTAAAAGCAAGGAAATCTCCGATAAGTTATATTTTTATAAATATAATACTATTTTCGAAATTATTACTTTAAATTAGGCTTTCTAATTCAAAAGTAAAGTATTTAAATATTATAAAATTGAATATATAGTCTTTATAATTATAGAATATAACCTTTTGTTTATTATAATTTATAATTTATTATAAATATTCTTTAGCTTTAAATAATTAAATTAATTATAACGTAATATTAACAGTAGCAAATTCGGTAATATATTAATATTTTAATTTATAAGAGCAACAAGAGTTCTTATTAAGCTATTTAAAGGAAATAAAATTGAGTCTTATTACTAGCGTCGACTTCCAAAGGTTAAAGTCTATTTCTGAAAGAAGAGAAATAGCTTAAAGAACTAAAACTAATATCTTAAGATAATTAATATTTTAGAAATTAAAGAAACTTAATATACTTGCTAACTTTAAGTTTATCCAAGATTATATTTACTATAGGGCTAAGCTTTTTACTTTTAATAAATAAATCGGTATATTTACCGAAATCTGCTATAACTTTTATATATAAATTTATATTTGCCTTTACTCAAATAAACTTTAATAAATTAGTAATATATAACTTTTTTTGGGCTTATTTATTTAAATCCTTTATCAAATAATTAGGAGATTTTCGAGAAGACTTGATCAAAGATATTTTTATTTTGGTTTAAAGTTTTAGCCTTTATATAAATTCTTATAGTTTACTTCTATTATATATTGGCTTTGAAATTATTATAGAACTTTTTCTAAATATTATATTATTTATATTATAATACTTTTTGTATAATTTTATTAATATAATATATAAAGTTTATCGTATTAGTTTAATAATAATATTATTCTTATTAATCCGTTCTATAGCAATATAAAGCCTGATTAGAATATTATTATATTTAATATTTTAATAAATAAAAAAATTATAAGGTATTAATTATTATATTTTATTATATTCCTTTAATAGCTTTTGGAATATAATATAAGGGTACGATTCGGTCAAGGACGATATCGCTAAAGAGGAATTCCGATAATACTTCTTTTTAGGGGCTCTAGGGTCTACGTTTGCTCAGATTACTTAAGAGTAAAATAATTAAGGTACTTTTATAAAGGTCTCGATAAGAAAAAGGGCCTTTTCGATAATAAATATATATTCAATTTTCAGAGAAAAGGGGCTATTGCCTTATTTAACGTAATTTGATCAAATGCTCTTGCTTTCAATTTACTATATAAGCAGGATATTGCCTTGCAGATGAACTGAGGTACATGTTCCTTTGGCGGGATTGGTGAACGCGTTACTTGCAGGTCGGAGAGAGAGGCTGCGGGATTTCGTGGGTTCAAAAGTAGATCATGAGTCAGGCTCTAAACTGGTTCAGCAAACTGAGTGCTGAGAACATCGTCAATCAAGCGCTTAAGATGCGTCCAGTTACGACGCAAAACCTCGGGTATGGCTGCCACATTGTGAGCCTTAAGCGTCGCCCAAGTGCCACGTGCAAGCCTAAATGCTAAGCTCAGCGGCGGACGACGAGCACCAGGGGGTGACATAAGTCTGTTCCGGTCCCCCTAAAATTATTGATTCAATTTCTACGTACCTTATCTTCTTAGCAAGAGGATTTGATAAGACCTATCAACGTACAAAACTATATATTGATTACTTTTCTATAACTTTTATACATAATCTTTGCTCTGAAATTTATTCGCTGGTAATATAAATTGGGTTAGGAAGAGCGACTTTTTTCTGGGAAAGTACCTTGGCCCTATAGAAGCGGAACAGACTTATATCACCCCCTGGTGGAGCAGTTCACGCAAAACACGACACATCCATGCGAGCACTTAGTCAAGAGTAAATGTTCTGTAACTGATCGCCTCGAGACTTCATGTTTCCAGAGCATATATTGACAATGGCTGGCTTGAGAGAGCGATTGCTCCTCTCTCCACCCTTAGTAAGTTATATTTAGGCTCACCATTGGTAGAGCGCGAATTTGAAGCCTTTCCCAAAGAGGCTTAGTAGTCTGCTGTAGGTGACTCTCGTCGCACCACCCATAGTAAAGCAATATCCACGTCGCCGATCGTATTTCAATAAACTCCCCTCCACACAGTCTCGACAAACGATCATTCTACTCATACCGAAAGGCAGAATGGCCACTCCCTCGTTTCTGGAGACTGAGCGCAATCTGAGCAGTATCGGAAAGGACTTCTGCACTTCTGATGTGCCCGGTCTCACACTTGACGGTCTCATATAACAATTAGCACTATTGCAAGTACAGTTGAAAGTGCAACGATCGCTGCAGAATACGGCGAGATTGCTACGTCAGCAATAGACCAATACGTCCCTTCCAAGTCAGCTAGCGACAAGAGTAAAGCATTTCGTCAAATTCGTGTTCGAAAACACGACCCGCAGCGTCGACAGAAATGAGCGCTTACGCAATCTAGACTGCAATGCTTTGAAGTTTTGTGGTTTGTCTTATAAGATCAAGGAGATTCTGGAGTTACCAATGGCGCAATTTGACTACCTTGTGGAAAGGGTGGGCGATTTTGTCGAGCAACACCAGCTTACCCAATACCTGTAACGCGAGGACATCGATAAGGCTATTAACAGCAAACTCGACCCACAAGACGAAGTTCTATTCAAAGACTTCTTGAAATGTCCGAGGGATTTCCCCAATCCTAACACCAGCGAGTCTTTGAAAGCTGACAGCTTCAGCACACATCGAGATTCGGCCGTCGAAGCGTAAGCGGAGCGCGCGTACGCAGAGCAAATTTATTTTCATCTGCCAGTGACAGCGTAGCTAATCTCAATAGCTCCACAACATAGCACACAAGAAGATGCACTCGGTTCGTATGTCCATTGGCCTAGTAGTCCTCAAGGCTGACTACCGGATCCCAAGTCCAAGATTTGAACACGAACGTGGTCGAGACGGCCAGTCGTATGTGAGAAGAGATTTCCATTGTGCACTAATTGCTCTTAACCTTTTTACCACAGATATCCAATATCGGTGCTCTGAAGCACCTATCACTCAAATACCGCTCTTGGGTGATTTCTTGTTCGATGCAGCGCAGAACAGCCAGCAGTGGAAATGGGAACTTAACTTGGGAGGAATACCAGTTACTGAATGTATGAATGCGTTGATTCCCTAGAATAGGGGCCTTGAATGATTAATTCCAGTAACGCAAAAGACTTGTGGGAGCATACCAATATGGCATCTTTCTCCAAGCCTTTTCATTCCCTACCACATTCTCGACCTCCCCACCAAGCTCGTTGTCACGGTCGTCGAAAGCCTCAATGTTGATGAGGACAAAACCCCCGCGCTTGATCCATATCTTGGAACGAAACTTTGCCGGGAGCTCTACAAGCATCTGCCTTGCACTCGGGGTTGTAATATTGTACAGATTCTTGCCCTCTGCCTTGACAACTCGACAAACGACCACGCCGCCCTCAAGGTTTGCAGGTGGATGAAGTGTCTCCGCTGTGGCAAGGAACTGTCGCTTTGGGCGCGGCATCTTTACAGAGTTGGAAAGAGGGGCAAAATTCTCAAGTGGAACGCATCATCGACAAAGAAGCTAGAGCGTTTGATTTGAAGTTCCCGGCAGTGTCGCGCAATTTAGTTGGGGAAAGTTTGCCGAAGTGTGCGGCTTGGGAGGCTTCAGCGAGACTTGCCAAATCCGGACGCTACATCATGCCCGCATTATTAAAGGTGCGGCATGCAGTTCCGCTGCATGGATCCAATGCCTATAAGAAAGTCAAATCTCAACGACCTACGCCTCTGTCCGTGCTATCGTGTGAACGCACGGTTCATCGACATACGACAGTAGTAAGAATGACATCTGCATTCTCCAATTACATCGGCTTTGAGTCGTCAGCGACAGTGAAGCATCCCTCTCCTATCGCAATCCCTCCTTCGACCCCCACAATCTACGAACTCGATGAGCTCGGCTTTGGCACAAAATACAATGGTCCTTCAACGCCTCCAATGAGTGGCGCGCAGACCCCCAAAACACCGCGTGAGATGGAATCGACAACACCCGTCGCAGGCGCCATCGAGATCGCCCAATCGCTCACTAATCCTCCAAGAAACAAATCACGCTTCATCGCAGCGTGTATGATCTTCACCATGATGGGACTGAACGACTCCGCGACGGGGGCCCTGATCCCTTACCTACAAAGATACTACGATGTGAATTACAGCATCATCTCTCTCATTTTCGTCACAAACGCCCTTGGGTTCATTTCAGCTGCACCCATAACAAATCGACTGCACCGTAGATTTGGGAGGGCAAAGGTACTGGCACTGGGAATGTCTTGTCTAGTCGTAGCGTATATCATCTTGGTATGCGCTCCGCCATTCCCGCTCGTGGTAGTCAGCTTCTACTTTTCTGGATTGGGCATGGCCCTGTACCTCGCACTCACCACCGGATTCATAGCCGGCATGGTCAACGCGACAGTCCTTCTCGGTATCGGCACTGGAATGTACGGACTTGGCGGCGTCCTTGGCCCTTTGATCGCTACGTCGATGGTTGCTGCCGGGAAGCCATGGTCTGTTTTCTACAGTGTCATGCTTGCATTTTCAGTGGTCAACCTCATCACCGTCTACTGGGCTTTTCATGGCATGGAGGCAGAAACAGCAAGCCCGTTGCTTTCAGCATTAGAGTGTCAGGCTTCACGAGTGAGCGATGTAAGCCAACGCACGGGAAGAAGAATGGCAGAGTCAAGTGCACGCGTAACCGTACCATCGAAGACGGGTTCGAAAGCATCCTTTCGTGGCGCGATCACGTCGAGAGTTACTCTTCTCGGAGCCTGGTTTATCTTTGCATACCAAGGGGCAGAAGTCAGCATCTCTGGCTGGGTGCTCTCATTCTTGCTTACATCCCGTCAATACCCAGAGTCGCAGACTGTCAGCCTTGGTTACATTACTGCCGGTTTTTGGGGTGGCATCACCATTGGGCGTTTGTGCCTTTCATACCCCGCTCGTCGCATTGGCGAAAAGACCTCTGTCTTCGTTTTGATTGCCGCGGCAGCGGGCCTCCAATTTGTCGTTTGGTTTGTGCCGAACATTATGGCGGAAGCTGTCGCTGTTGCAATAGTGGGTCTGCTGCTTGGGCCTATCTCTCCCTGCGCTACTGTTGTGTTTTCTAGACTCATGACCGGGGAGGAGTTGGTGCCGGCTTTGAGCATTGTCACTGCTCTTGGAAGCTCTGGAGGAGCGGCTGGGCCTCTGATAACTGGAGTTGTCGGGCAGAAGGTTGGAGCGTGGGTGCTGAATCCTACTGCGATCGGGCTCTTTGCTGCTATGATTGGATGCTGGATTGGGCTACCGCGCCTTTCGAAGAGGACGGAGTGAGGCAATCGAGAATGCTCTGAGGATACTTCTTGCTGCTGGTGTCTTCATTGCGGTCCCTTTGGCGAACCAAGCGTGCCTGGGTTGCCTCTGGCTGGAGTCGAGTAATAGATTGCGTTGCGCGTGTATACATTGTCAACAGATCTTGCTCGCATATAGCGCAGACTAACAGTTGATAGAAGAAACCCTATTTTGGCCTATGCTGGCCATGCCCGGAATAGTCCCCTTCCTAGTCATCTCATTTAGGTCTTTGGACCGGTCTCTTCGAAATCGCATATACTCGTCTCATTCAGGACTTTCGGATGCAGGTATCAAGCTTCACTATGATAGAATTTGGAATTTACCCCGGCGTGGGCCATTGTAAGGATCGCTACCGTTCGGCCACCGGGCCAAAACGATAGCTGCGAGAGTATTAGGCTCTTGCCCTACCCCCCTTATTAGGTAATATACCCTTACAGCCAATCCGCGCGAACGACAGTCGGACGTTAGTTCGTCTAGTGCAGATCTAGCCGTCGTTCTAATACTATACATAGCGATTATTGTCAGTATTGTAGCCGCTATATTATAAGATACTTGCTTTGATATCTACTCATTTATTCTAATATCATATAAGCGTCCAAGAGAAAATATTCAAAGTAAATTTTTATACTTTTAAAATATATATTATGTAAACTTAATAATATATTTTATAATATTGTAAATACAATTTACAAATTCGTATTAAGGTATAAACAATATTATTTTCCCTTTTATATTATTTTGTTATTTTAAAATATTATACGAAAATGGTCAATAAACAAATTATTAAAAAGAGAAAGCGATTTTGTTTATAAATGTTTATTATATCAAATGAATTAATTAAATATATTAATCAAAACCTTTTGATAAACGAAATTGAATTTTGTAATTCAAATTCATTTTACAATTAAATTAAATTGAATATATATTAAAATATTAAAAATAAAGTAAAATTTAAATTCCAAAACCAAAAACAATTGGAACGGTATTTATAAAAATTAATTATTTAAAACTTATAAATTCGATAAATTAGAAATAGAAATTAAAATTATATTGTCGTTGATTATTATATTAAAGATTTCTTTTTTGTCAATTGATTAAATTAAAATTTTGTTATTGTTAAATAGTTAAACCAAAGTTCGAAATTTTTCGAATAACAACATTACATTACGAAAGAAGAAAAAATAAATAAACCGATTAAAATATATTTATTACTTTGTTGGTTGAATATGAAAAGGGGTTTAGTTTAATTAAAAACTTTAAATTGGAAACTATTTGCGCGTAAACTTTATATTAGCAAATCTGAAAACTTGATTTTGTTCAATTTTAATATTATTAACAATTAAAATCCGGATTAGTAAATTTGCTTATATTTTAAAAATTTAAAATTAATAATATTGAATCAAAATACGATCAAAACAAGATTAATAAATAAAATTTTTTTTATTAAGTTTCTGTTTAAATAAAGTTTATACGTTAAGCTTGTATAAATATAAATATTTCGTATAAGATTATTTTTAATTTAATTTTCAAATTTTAATTTATGTTCAAAAATGTTAATTAATTATAAAAATTCAAATATTTAAAATTTAAAAATTGAATTTCCAATTTTTTAAAAAAACTTAACAAAAAATTTTCTTGGTAAAATCCTGTTAATTGTATTAATTATATTAAATGCTATTGATTAACAAAATAAATTATCGAAAACCAACTTTTTCTTCCAAATTTGCCGATATATAATAATATTTATTATAATAATTGTATATTTAACAAATATATCTTTTGTTATAATTTCAATTGTATTATTATATATTTAATATGACGGAAATATTATATTAACTTCCAGATTATAATTATAATTTATTTGACTTTTTTTATAACTTTTTAATCGAACTTTATTGTTATAAATAAATTAACAATTATATATTTTTCCTTTTTGTTTGATACTTTGACCTTTTTTATATATATAATTATAAATAATATCGTTAAAAAAAACTCAAAATAAATTTACTTTTTTAAATATTTTAAAAAATAGTATAAAGTGTAATATTTTAAATTTCGATAAAAATAACGCTTTTTTACAAGATTATTAATATTTACACTTAATATAAATTATTAGCAAAGTTTACTGAAACTTTGTTAATAATTCGAATTATAATAATAATTAATATAAAGTTAAAAATACGCGTAATGAGTAAAATATAAATTAAAAGTACCGAGTTTCTAACACTGAGTTGAATCAATTTGATTAAAGAAAGAAAATTATTAATAATATATATATATATATATTTTGGTCATATTTGATATAACACCTGTTAGGGCCTATATGAGATCTGTATGTTTTTTGCCCCCCCCAGGGGCCCTGAGTGATTTTTCCGCCGTTCGTCCGCTGAAATTGTTTTTCGCGTTGTTGAAAATCCGTCCCGTATCTCCGTATCCTTCTACTGTAGATCCTCCGTTTTTGGCACGTAGGTTGGGGATTGTGAAATTCGAACTTACGACCTTGTAGATCTGTACGCGCTGCAGGCGCGTTTTGCGCAGTTACCAATCTGGCCTCCAGCGACGCTGCCACTATACCACCACCCTCTAATCTTTATATTAATATTCCGAAATCAGCTTATATATAGAAAATTTTAAGATTTAATATTTTAATAATTAATTAAAATCTAATTTAATTTATATTTTTCTTAATAATTTTAATTATCCTTTATAATAAAATAAATATAATAAAATTTATAATAATATATATTTAATTTATTAATTAACTTGAATATAAATAAATTATAATCTTTTTATAAAAAAATATATAATATAATTATATATTAATTAATTAAATTAAATATTAATTTATTATTTAAAAGAATTTTTAATAAACTTTAATTTTTATATTATAAAAAAATTTTAATAAAAAATTTTTTCAATATTATAATTATTTTATATAAATTATATATTTATATTTATATTTTATTATTATTTTTTAAAGTATTAGCTTCTATATTTGCAGGCTATAACTTAAAATGAGTATTTTCGAGTTTAATTTAATATGTTTTATTTTTAATTTCTTTTAAAAATATTTGTAAATTAAAAATATTAATATTTAAGCCGTTTTTATTATAATTCGGTTATAAAAATTATATATTATATTTAACTATTTTGTTTTAAACAATATTAAAAAGGAAAATTATTAAAACTATTAAAATATATAACAAATAATAATATAAAATATAATTATTATAATAATAAAACGTAAGTAAAATATAATAAATAAATAAATATTATTAACTTTATCTTTTAAAAAGATAAAAGAATTATTAATAATTATTAAAAAAATAAAGGACTTTTAAAATAATAAGATAAAATTTTCAAATAAAATAAATATAAGGATATTTTAATCTTTAAGGCTTCCGGTAATAAGTTTAATATTAATATAACTTTTAATTATATACCAGAGTATATATAAAATATATATACAATATCAAAACTTATATATAACTTTACAATACGTATATTGTTAATATTATTAATATTATATTTTAAAGTTTTAAGGACTTGAATATATAATAGTCCGGACGATTTATATATTAATCTTTAATATTATTAAAATATTTTTTTTAAAAATAATTAATAGATCTTAATTGTTAGAAAGAAAACAAAACAAAAACAATTGATTGAATTTATAATAATAATAATTGAATTGATAATAGATACAGGATCTATTAAAATCCTAAATTTATATAATATTAATATTAAATTAATTAAATTAAAATTAAAATTTTATTTACTTTAAATCCCTTTAATAATTTTCTTACTGAAAAAGGTTTATACGTTCTTAAGGATCCGTATAATGTAATATCATTAAGGTAATAAAAGGTAAATTTATTTATTAGAATATTACAAATATTGAAAATATTATTAATATAAATTTTAAATTTATAAAAAAAAAATATATATATATATTTATTATAATAAATTATAATAAAAGGAATTATAATTAAAATTATATTACTAATATAAATATTAAATCTAGAATAAAAAGAAAGTAAAAATATATTAAAATAATAATAAATTATAATAAAAGGAATTATAATTAAAATTATATTAATAATATAAATATTAAATTTAAAGTAAAAAGAAAGCGAAAATATATTATATTAATATCAAATAAATATTGTATTTATATTTAACGAAATTGGTTATAAATTAATTTTTAATATATTATAATTAAAGAGAATTTTGATTAAATTTAAGAAATATAAATTCGGAAAATATAATTTATTAAATTTAATTAAATTTAAATTCTTTATTATTATTATAAGTTTTAATATCTTTATAAATAAATAGAAATAGTTAATAAAAGACTTTTTAAATTTAATAATATTTATTAAAATATTTTAAATTAAATATCTTATAATATAATTTATAACCTTAGATTATATTTAAATATAAAATAATATTTATTATAATTAATATATAAAATTAATCGAAATTTATAAAATCCTTTTAAATTTTGTTAACTTTTGATATATACAAAATATATTAAAATATAAAAATAGGTTAAAAACCTTATTAAATAAGCTTTATATATATAATATATTAAAGTTTATATAAATTTTAAAAATATTTAAATTAAAAATTAAATTAAAAATTTTAATAATAAGGATTCAAGAAACTTCTTAAGTTTATATATAAGTCTTAATAAAATATATATAGAAGTTGAATTCCGTAATCTTAATAATATAAATAAGCCTTTTATTAGGGATTTATATATCTTTTTTAATAATTTATTTTATTATTTTAATTTGAAAAAGAATATAAAATTTTGTTTATCCGATTATTATAATTAGGAAATATTGAATATAATATATTTTAAATCTTAAAAAAATTATATATTTTAAAATTTAAATAAAATTATATATTAAAATTTAAATTTAAATAAATATTTAAATCTGAATAAGGATTAAAGAATCTATTTAATATAATTTTAAATTATTATTATAAATTAGAAAAAAGAAAAATAATTTTTATAAAGTTTTAAAATCTAATAAATAGTTATTTATATTTCTTTTTTAATATATTATATAGGAAAATTAAATTAATATTATTTTCTAAATTAATAATTATAAAACTTTTCTTTTTAAAATTCTAATTATATTAATATAATATAATATTTTACTTCTTTCTAATAATAATATTTGCTTATTTAAATATTTTTTAAATATTTTTCTTTTTTTAAGTTTATTATTTAAGCTTTTTATTTCTTTTAAGGTCCTTTCTAAAGTTATAACTAATATATTTATTAAAATTTTTATTTAAATATAAATCTTAAATATTTTGGAATTTAAATAAAAAAGAAATTAAGTTATTTATTTATATTTTTATAAATATAATATAAAATTTTTTTTCGAAATTAATATAATAATATTAAATTATAAAGAATTAAATTCTTAAAGCTTAATAATCTTTTTAATTATAAATATAATTTAGAAAATAAATCCCTTTATAATTATAAATCTTATAAATTTAAAAGTATTAAAAGTTTCTAATTTAATATTATATATATAATCTTATAAGAATTATATAGGAACCTTTATAATCGAAATATTAATCTTTTCTTAACCTTAAATAATAAAATATATTAATCTTTTCTTAACCTTAAATAATAAAATATATTAAACTTTATTTTTATAATATTTCTATTAATATTATAATATTTTATTTTAATAGTTCTTAAACTTATATTTATTATATATTATATTATATTAAATTTTAAATTTATTATTTTAAATTATAATATTTTATTTATTAAATTTTATTTTTAAGATTTTTAAGATTTTAATTTATAATTAGTTCTTTTTCTAATTTTAAATTATTATTATTAATAATTTTTTAATCTTTAAAAGCCTTTAAATATTCTTAAATATTTATTTATAATTTTTTATAACTTTTCTTATAATAAAAACGAAATTTATAATATACAAGTTTAATTGCTTTATTATATATTTATTAAAAATAAATTAAAGCGAAGGATTTGAAAATTAATAAATTTAAAATATTTATAATATTTAAAAAAATTTTAAAAATAATATTAAAAATATAATTATTATTATTTATTTAAATAAAGTTTTTAATTATTATTTAAATATTATTTAATAATCCTTCTATTCCTATTATTTAATTAATATTAAATATTATTTTATAATATTATTTCGGATTATTATTATCTCCTATATTTATTTTTATTATTTATTTATAATACTTAAAATCTTTTTTAAAAATCTTTTTATCGAAAATAAATAAAAATATATTTTATTAATTAAAATTTAAAATCTTATTATTTTTTATAATATATATAATTTAAATATTATTCAAAAAAAAATTTATAAAAAGAATTTATTAGATAATTTATTTTGCATTTATAAATAAATAAAATAATATTATTAAAATATTTATAAATTTAAAGAATTTATTTTCTCTTAAATAATTATTATTTTTGGTTTAAATTTTTATAAGTATTTTAAGCTTTATTACCTTCAATATAATATTAATTTAAATTTTAAATTAAATATATTAAATAAAATAAGGTTTAAATAAATAAAATATATAAAAATAATTTTGGAATAAGTAATACATATAAAAAATATAAATTATAAATTATAAAAAATTAATAAAATAAGGTTCAAAAAATATTATTATTAATAAATATAATTTAATATTTATTAATTTTAAAAAGTTGATAAATAAACTTTTAAAATTCGAAAGTTATATTTTATTTTATATCTAGTTTAATATTGCTATTTTAATTATTAATGAATTTTATTATTAGAAATCTATTTGCTTTTCCGCGAAAGTTTATATTTTTATTAACTTCTTATTTTATACCTTTTAATATAATTTTAAATTAACTTTTTTATATTATATAAATTTTCTTCTTTATATTACGAATTATATATAGGACTTTAACCTTTTTATTTTATTAAATATTAAGGTTAAAAAGTTTGACTTTATTGCTTTTTTTTAATATATTAATTAAGTAAGGCTTTAATTTTATAACTATTTTATTATTAATATTATTCTTCTAATTCTAATACTAATTCCTTTTTAATTAATCGAAGTCTTATATAAGGATTCAGCTCCTTTAATAGTAATTTTAATATAAAAATAAATATTTTATTTATTAAATAATTTTAATTAATAAATATAATTTCCAATCTTCTTTAAGATCCGGAAAAGGTTTATTCTTTAATTCGAAAATTTAAAAATTTCGAAACTTAAAAAATAATATCTTAAATAAAATTTAATAAAAGCGAAACCTTTTTCTTTTAACTATATAAATTAATATTTATATTATAAATAAATTTTATATTTATATTTATAAAAACAAGAATATTAATTGCTTCTTATTTATATTATATTCTTTAAGTTATTAAATTCGTATTAGCTTATATATTATTTATAATTATAAAAAAGTTATTATTTAATTTAATTTTATAAATAATCTTATTCGGAGATTTACCGGTAAAAAAGTTAATTAAATTATTCAAAATAAATTTTAATATATTTAAGATTTTATTCTAAAGCTTTTCGGGGTAACTTATAAAATAAAAATATAAAATAATTTTGATTATTTAATTTATCTTTTTTAATTACTTATTAGTTTAAAAATAATAAGTTATTATTATTAAATAACTAATTCTTAATTCTTTGAAAATAGCCTTCTAAAATTAAGATATAAACTTTAAATCTTTATTTAAGATAATTGTTTAAAGAGTTCCTTAATTTATTATAATATTTAAAAGGATTTTTATTTAATCTTTTATAATTTAAATATTCTTCCTAAAAGTAATAATAACTTTCTTTGAGAATTTATTTATAATTATAAGAATATAATTAAAATTATTTGAATTTAATAAGGTTAAAATAAATTAATTATAATTATATAAAATATATAAAATAAAGTTATAATTAATTTTAATTCTTTATATAAATAATATTATTTAATTTAATTAAATTAATAATCTGAATAATACCGAATATAATATTTAAAATATTTTAAAAAATTATATATATAATAATTAAATATTATCCTCTTATATATTTTATAAAAGCTTATATAATTACATTTATTATATATTAAATAGAAAATATTTTATATTTAGGATTCGGGAATATAAAGTTTTTCCTATCGATTTATTATATTTATAAAATAAATTAGATTTTCTTTTATAATAAATCTCCCTATTTCTTTAATTCTAGCGGAATTCCTTATTAAATTACTTAAATTTTTATAAGGATTATAAATCCGAAATTCTAAATTTGTTGGGGGGATTTGGGGTAGATAGGATCCTAATCCCAATCCAGTTAGCCTAATATTAGTATTATATAGATTTAGGATTTTAACGGATCCTGTATCTATTATCAATTCAATTATTATTATTATAAATTCAGTTAATTATTCTTGTTCTAATTTTTTTCTAATAAATAATAGCAATAAGAGGTCTAATAATTACTAAACTAGTTTAGCCCTAAGTAGATATTAGTTTATACTAGTATCTGAATAGATCCTTAGCCTATATAATATTAATATTTCCAGTATAATTAACTTATTAAGAAGTTATTTAAGATTCGGGATCCTTTTTCCTTATTAAATATATAAAGTCTTTATAATAATTTAATAATTAATTCCTAAGCTCGAAAAGCTATTACTTAAACTATTTATATTAATATTCGCTTTCGAATTTCGGGCTTTTAGGGATAAGAAACTAAAGATTTATTATATTTATTTTATAATTTATTTTAGGCTTATAATTAACTTTATTATTAAAAATTACAAACCTTCGAAGGAAGTCTTTAAAGGGGTTAAATTATATATTCGAAGAAATTATTCCTAAAGCCTTTCGGTAATAGTTAATATATTAGATTTTAAATTAATATTTGAAATACTAATAATATATCCTTTATTATAAAATAACGGAGAAAGAACTTTAAATTTAATTAAGATAATAATAACCGAATTTAAGAAAGGGATTTTAGACTTTCTGCTTTTAAACTAATACGTTAGTTAAACAAAAGTATAAAAAAGTTTATTAACAATTTCGATATCAAAATCAGTTAATATAAGATTAAAAAAAGAAGAAGTAGGATTCGGAATAATAACTTTATAATTTAATCTTATTAATTTAATAATTTTATTAAAGAGAATTTTAAATTCAGAATTTATATATTTTCCTTCTTTAAAAAGGAAATTCAAAATATTATTAATAATATTCTTATTTTTATTATTATTTTTTTAAGATTTAGATTTAATACAAATTTATATAATAGAATAATTAAAATCAGAGTTATTTAGCTAAATAAAATTATTATAAACATAATAAACTCCGAAAAACGAATTTTAGAGAATAGATAATAATTAGACTCGGTAATAAGGATTAGGATTCTCTAAACCAAATTTATAATCTAATATTTTAAATTAAATTATAAAAGTTATAAAAAAAGCTTTTAATTATATTATAAATTAATTTTTATAATATCTTCTTTAAGGGCCTTCGGGACTTATTAAATTATCAAGTCTTATAAACCTTATTAAGGAAAACGGAACCTTAATAAGAAGAGGATCTGAAAAATTTAATACCTCTAAGTTAAGTTTCTTTTATCTAGATCTTAAAGAATCTTATAAAATAGAAAATATTGTATTTAGAAATAAGGAGATTATTTATTATAAGATTTATACCTTTTATTAAAGGGTATAAGACTTTAAATAAATAAAAGGGAAAACTTTAATAAAGAATAACCTCTCGATATATTTTAAAGGATCTATATTAATATAATAATTAAATGTTTTATCTCAAAATAAAAAGGATATTTTAACGTAATTAGAAAATAAATTAGATTATATTTTAATATAGTTATAAGAACGTTTCAAAATCTTAATATCTTTAATATTAATTAAGTTAAATAGCGAAGCTTTTATAATAATAAATATAAATATTTAACGGGATTCGGCTTTTTATATTTAAAATATCGCGAAATATACAAACTAAATAGGTATAAACGACAAATATATTTAATATATATAAGTTTAAAATTATCTAAATATAGAATTACAAAAAACGATAATTCTACTTATAATTTAAACTATATTAAAAAGCTTTATTAAAAAATTAAATATATAAAAAGAAATATAAAACCGAATAATATTAGATCAGGAAAACAATATAAAAGAAATTTGAAAAAATTATAATCGAAATCAGGATTATAAATAATAATAAAATCAAAATTATTAAAAGGAATAGAATAAAGATCCTTCTTCAAAATAAAGTAAATACTAATTTCGTTAATAATAAAAGCTTTTTAAACGATTCTTATTTATAGGACTTCGAACCTTTGAAACTCGTTTCTATAAGCCTAAATCTATTAATTTAAATTATATAATAATTCTTTATCCTTTTTATCTCCTATTATTAAGTTTAAATATTTATATAAATTCGGATTAGCAGTTTTAGGCTCAATCTTACCTAAACCTTTTTCTTATAAATCTAGCTTTACCCGGACTACTTTAATCAAATAATACTCTATAAGGGCAAAAAAAAGAGATAAAAGTCCCGAAATAGCCTTTATTAATTATTATTATAAATACGTAACCAAACTAGCGCCTATATAACCGTTATAGGAACTAAGTATATAATAGTTAAAGATTTGCTAATAAGAAATACCTGAATAACGATAAGTATTAATCGAATATTAAATATAATTAAAGCAATAATAAGTTTCGAGAATATAATAAATATTAAGAATTTAAATTAAATAGGAATTTTTACTTAAGGAATTAAGTACCTTAATAAACTTATTATAGCGAAATATAATTTAATAATTATTTATAAGAAGTTTATTATAATAAAATAATATATTTCGATACTTAAGATTATTTATTTAGGAATACTCTTTAGGAATCCAATAATTCTTATAGAGAAAATAATAAGAATTTTTAAGATATTCCGAAGAACAAAAATTAAATTATAAAAGGAAAAAAAATTAATATTAATTTTTCTATTATATTATATTATATTTTATTTAATAAGATTCTGAATAAAGAAGTTATATATCGAAGATATAATAAGAATTTCGTATTTAATAATTGTTTATATATTTACTTAAAAATATATTATAAGAGGTAAATATAAAATAAGAAGATTCAAGATCCGGATCTAAAATTGGATTTAATAATTTTAAAATTATTAAAGGAATTAAGAAGTAAATTCGAATAAGATTCGTCTTATTTAATTATTTTTATAATTCTATTTATATTATAAAACGGAATATCTTTTCGTATATAATATTATTTAATTATATAATATATTTTTAATTTCGAAAGGTTAGGAGAATCTACTTATATAAATATAAATTATAATATAAGCTTTAAAAATCGATTTTTCCTAAAATAATATTATTCAAATTTCGAAATCCAGATTTACGAAAACCAAATTATACTTAAAAATATAAATAATAATTAATATATTATTTTAAACTTCGTTTTAATATTATTCTTTATTAAAAGAAAGACTTTGCAAGGGAGAAATACGATTATTAAATTTATAAGGATTCTTTATATTGTTAATAATCTGAAAGTTAATATTCTTATTAATATAAATATTCTAAGACCTAAATAATATATAATCAATATTTTTAATATTAAGATTATTTTTAATCTTTATAGGAATATTAAAATTCCTATTCAAATAATAGCTAAAAATAATATTAAAATACAGCGAATAATTCGGGTAAATAAGAAGTAAATAATACCTTTATTTATTATTATATAAATTAATATCGCTTTAAAGGATAAGAAAGGATTATTAAAATAAAACTTTATATTTGAATTATAAATTAATAGAGCTTATATATATTTTATAAATATAGAAATCAGCTTTATTATAATACGGAATAAAAAAAATAATATTATAATTATCGGAAAGAACTAGCAAGTTAAAATTATATTCGAATATAATATTAAAAAGAGTTATTCTATTAATATTAAAAATTATTTATTTATAATAAAATCTTAATTTATTTAATATTTTCTCGATATTTATTTTTGCTTTCGAAAGAATAAATTCTTCCTTATTAAATTAATTATTAATCCTACTTTTAAAACAAAGTACAAGAATAAAATAACAATCTACGGTAATTAAGAATAAATAATTTTGATAAAGCGATTATTAACAAATTTCCAAGGATTTAGGAAGATATAGGAGATATAATCGATTTACTAAAACCTAAATAATTAATAATTCTATTTATTACGGATTAATAATCTTTAGAAGCTAAATTAGGGAATAAAATCTACCCTTTAAGGGTAAATATAAAAGCTTTAATAAATAAGAAGTTTAATAAGATATATAATCAAAGAAAGATATCCTGATTTAAAAAAGTAACCTTATTTACTTTCTTAATATTTATTATATAAAAAACGGTTTATATCAGGCTAGAAAAGATTCTTTAGAAAAAAGATAAAGTCATTATTAATATTTATAGCTTTAATAAGATAATAATTATAGATAATTATTTATTATCTTTTTAAAGGGATATTATTTCAGTTCTTTAAAGATATTCCTATTTTATAATAATAAATTATAATAGCTAATTTTACCTTTTTCTTATTAAAAAGAAGGATTATTATAAATTTATTATAATCTTATATTAAAGGGCAAAAAACTATAATATAATTTTAATAAGATATAAGGGATTAATCCCTTATATATAGAGGAAAATAAATAAATTCCTTAAAATATATTATTAATTTACTTGCTATTATATTAATAATATTATAATTTTCTCCAAATTATTCGAAGATTATTTTAAATATTTTAAGATTATTTTTAATCTTTTCTCTAATTTCAAAATTATTCTAGAATTTAAGAAATTTTATTTAGAATATTTATCTATAACCCTTTTAAGTTAAAAAATAAATATATTTAATTTTATTATTATAGAAGAGAAAATAGAAATTATTAAGTAATTCAAATTCCCTAATTCTATAGAATCTTTGGAACTATATATAAGGAAAGTAAATTAATTAAAAAATAATATTAAATAATTTATATAAATTATAAAACTACTTTAGAAGAGGAAAATAAAACTTATAAGGAAATCCCTAGCTAAGGGTAAATATATACAAAAGGCTTTCGCAAAAAGGGCTATTTATAATTTAATAAAAGTAGAGCTAGAATTATTTAATTTACTCTAAAATATATTAACTTTAGAAACTTATTTTATATATTATAACCTGGATTAGTAGTTATATATCAATTTAAATTTATTTAAATAATAAAGAGTAAATATAATAATTTATTATATTAAGGAAGATCTTAAAGATTATTAATATTCTTATATTAATATTAAATTAATTATATTTCTTTCTAAATTTCTTAATATAATTAAAATAAAATATTAATTAATAGAATTAGAAATAGCAGAACTAGTCTAGACTTTAAAGAAAATTTATTATATATTATTCTAAATATTTAAGATTATTGTTTATATAAATTATTTATTTATAATTAATATAATTAATTAAATAATATTATCTTTAACTTTTATTAATAAGTTAAATTTAAAATTAATTCGGGTTTTCTAATATATTTTACAATTTAATCTAGAAATCTATTAAAAAGAAAGGAAAAAAAATATAATACCGAATACTTTATTAAGGCTTATATAAAAATATAAACCGCCTTAAAATAAAGAGATAGAAGGAATTCTTAATAATATATTAATTTATTATTTATCCTTAATTAAGATTAGCCCTGAATTTAAATACCTTTTTAAAAAAGGTTATAAATATAATAAGAAGTAAATAAGGATCCTGGCCTTATTAAATTAAAACATAAATATTTTAAGGAATTAAGATTTTAATATTTTAAATTCAGAATTTCGGATTTATAATTCTTATAAGGATCTAAATAATTTAATAAGGAATTCTATTAAAATCAAAGAAACGGGGAAATTTATTATAAGAAAAGATTTAATTTATTTCGTAAATATAATAAATCAATAGGAAAGACTTTATATTCCTAAATCCCAAATATAAAATATTTTCCGTTTAGTATATAATAAATATAATTATATAGGCTTTTATAAAGTATATAAAAGGGTAATATTTAATTATTATATATATAGTCTTTCGAAGTATTTCAAATATTATATTTAATATTACCCGAATTATTAATTCAATTAAATTAAATAATATTATTTATATAAGGAGCTAAAACCAATTATAATCTTACTTTATATATTTTATATAATTATAATTAATTTTATTTTGGCCTTATTAAATTTAAATAGTTTTAATTATATTCTTATAATTATAGACAAATTCTCGAAGAAAGTTATTATTACTCTTAAAAGGGATATTTAGACTATAAAGGACTAAGCAAAAACCCTTTTAAATATTATAATAGATTAAGGAATTTTTTAAATAATTATTTTAAATAAAAATTTAAAGTTTATATTTCAGCTTTAGAAAGCTATCTTTAAAGAATTAGGAACTAGCTATTTAATAATAATAGCTTATTACCTCTAAGCTAATAAATAGTCAGAAAAGACGAATCAGATAATCGAGATTGCTTTATATTTTTATCTTATAAATTACCTTAAAAAGCTCTGGAATAAATTCCTAAATATATTAAGATTTACCTTAAATAATTCAATTAATTTTTTTATTAGCAAATCTCCGAATAAAATTGTTTATAAAATCAAGTTAAATAATAGCTTTTCTATAATTATAAGTAATATATAAGCTAATACGGATTTAGTAGCCTAGAAAATATAATATAAACAAAAAGCAATTAATACCTTTGCTTTTACAAATATAAATATAAAATCTATTTATAATATAAAATATTAACCTATATAATTAAAAGAAGGGGTTTTCGCTTTTAATAAACTTTATTTAAGGTATTTTCTTTTAGATCTTAAAAGTTTTAAGCTTTTAAATTAGAAAATAGGCCCTTTTCGGATCTTAAAGAAGATCGGAAATTATATTTATTAATTAAAATTACCTAATAAATAAAATATTTATTTAATAATATTTATTTTTATATTAAAATTAATATTAAAAGAGCCAGATCTTTATATAAGACTTCAATTAACCGGATAGGGATTAATATTAGAATTAGAAAAGTAATATTAATAATAAGATAGTTATAAAATTAAGGCCTTACTTAATTAATATATTAGGAAAGGATAATAAAGCCGAACTTCCTAACCCTAATACTTAATAAAATAGAAAGGTTAGGGTCCTATATATAATTCGTAATATAAAAAAAGAAATTTATATAATACGAAAGAACTAATTTAAAGTTACTTTAAAAAATATAAAATAAGAAGCCAATAAGAATACAAACTTTCGCGAAAAAGTAAGTAAATCTTTAATAATAGAGCCTATCGATAATTAGGGTAATAATATTAAGCTAAATATAAAACGAAATATAGCTTTCGAATTCCAAAGGCCCGTTTATTAATTTTTTAAAATTAATAAATATTAAATTATATTTGTTAATAATAATATTTTTCAAATCTTACTTTATTAACTTTTTATAACTTATTATTTATATCTTTTATATATATTACTTATTTTAAAATTACTCTTATATACTCTATTTATTTAAACCTTATTCTATTTAATATACTTAATTTAAAATTCAAATTAATATTATATTAAAGGCAATAAGGCCTGGAATACCTATAAAGATTTAAGCCGAAAATAATAATTATTTAAGAGAAAACGAATTCCCTAAGTTTGTAAATATTCTAGTAATATTACTTTACTTGTCTACGGATCTAGAATAAATTATCTAATAAATTCCCTTTATAAGCTATTTTTTAAATAATACTTGGATTATATATATTACGAAAAATAATAAAATTTTAAACTTTAATTAACAAAATATATTTTTATTTGTTTTCGGTAAGAAAGGTCTTGAAAAGGACTTTAAATATTATAAGTAAATAGCAAAATTAAATATAAGGGATAATAATAATCCGAAATAATATTATAAAATAATATTAAAACTAGTTAAATAGTAAAAATAGAAGGATTACTAAATAATATTCAAATAATAATTAAAAGAATAAAGAATATTAATTATTATATTATAATTGGGGACTTCGCTTAAATAAATAATAATAATTATATCTTTAATATTACTTTTAAAGATTCTCCAAATATTATAAATATTTTGGGCCTAATAATTTTTAAATCTTTTATTTTAATTTACTCTTAATAAATATATAATAAAACAGTTAAATTTATATATTATAAATCTTATCTTTATTATAAAAAGGGCTATAAAGAGTTACAGGTAAATATTCAAAAATATTTAAAGGTTTCTAAGGACTAAATTATTATAGATAATAATAATTTAGAATTAGAAGAAAATCTAATTACAAATTAAGATTCTAAAAATCTTAAAAAGAAAATTTAATAAATATAATTTTATAATCTAGAGCAGAAAGTTTAAGATCTAATATAATATAATATATAATAAATATAAATTCAGGAGCTACTGAAATAAGATATTATAATATTAATAGAAATATTATAGAAATAAGGCTTAATATATCTTGTTATTTAAGCTTAAAAAAAGATTAATATTTTAATTATAAAAGTTCTTATATAATTCTTATAAGATTATATATATAATATTAAATTAGGAACTTTCAATATTTCTAAACTTATAAGACTTATAATTATAAAAAGGTTTACTTCTTAAATTATATTTATTATTAAGAAAATTAATAAGCTTTGGGAATCTAAGTCTTTATAATCTGATATTATTATATTAATCTCGAAAGAAAATTTTATATTATATTTATAAAAATATAAGCAAATTATTCAATTTCTTTTCTATTCAAATTTCAAAATATTCAAAATTTATATTTAAGTAAAAACTTTAATAGATATATTAATTATAACTTTGGAAAGGACCTTTAAGGAGATAAAAGACTTAAATAATAAGCTTAAAAATAAGAAGAAAATCTGGGAAGTATTTAGGTTAGCAAATATTATTATTAAAAAAAAGTAAAATACTTTATTAATTTAACTTAATCAGAATCTTAAAAAGAGAATTTTTATAATAATTAACTTAGAAAATAATATTAATTTGGTTTTCCTATATAATATATTAAAGAAAAAACGCAAGCAATTATTTATCAAATTTTAAAATTCCGCAAAGTTTATTTCTTCTCTTTTTAATTTATAATAATAATTTAAAGTTATATTAAATAAATTCCCTGATCTTTATTTAGATTTAAATACCTATTTTTATTCAGATTTTAGAATATAAGATTTTTTTAAGATTCAGGGTACTTTGTATTCAATATCTCTTAGCTATAGAAATCGGATAAACGAAAACCTATATCCTTCTTCGAATTAAGGTAATAAAATAAATTATTAAAAAGGATATATAAATCCCTAATAGAAAGCTTATTCATATTATTAAGATTATAAATTTTAACTTCCCCAAATTCCTTATTAAGACTTATATATAAACTTACGAAGTTTCTCGAATCTTTATTATTAAGATTTATAATTTAACTTTTAAAATAGTTATTTTTAAGATTTATATAGACCTTAATATATTATATATAAAGGAGCTATTTAATAAGATTTTCAACTTATTTTTATATCTTAATTTATCTTGTATATACTAAGAGTTCAGTAGAATTTGGAAGGATTTTATAGATCTCAATTAGTTTTATATACTAGTTATAATAGATATTATCTTATATTTAAATATAATTTAAGATTATAGATTATATTATAAAATATTCGATTCTAAATATCTTAATAAATATTTTTATATAATTCTTAATAAGCTTTGCTTAATAAATATTATTAAATTTAAGAAGTCTTTTACCAGCTAGTTCCGCTTATTTATAAGGGTATTGAAACTTACAATAATAATAAAAAACTTAAATTTAATTAAGCTTATTAAATTATATTTTCCGAATATATATTTTTTAAATTTAATCAAAATTCCCTTTAATTATAATATACTAAAGACTGATCTATAACCAACTTTGCTAAATAAAAATTTAATATTTATTCGATATTATTATAATATATCTTTACTTTCTTTTCAACCTAGATCTAATATTTATATTAATAATATAATCCTGGTTATAATTCCTTTTATTATAATTAATTATTATCTTAATATATTTTCGTTTTCTTTTCAACCTAAATTTAATATTTATATTAATAATATAATCCTGGCTACAGTTCCTTTTATTATAATTAATTATTATTTTAATATATTTTCGCTTTCTTTTCAACCTAGATTTAATATTTATATTAATAATATAATCCTAATTATATATTATAATTTATTATAATAAATATTTCCTCTTTCTTTTCTTTATAGATCTAGAATTTATACCAGTAATACTTCCGATATTTATAATATTCCAATAAATAAATCTACTCTTTACCCTAATAATATTACGTTATACGGATCCTCGAGGACATATAAATCTTTCTCGGCGGGGAAACTATTAAGGGGATTTAAGGTAAATAAAATCTTAATCCCAATTTAATTAATTTAATATTAATATTATATAGATTTAAGATCTTAATAAATTTTATATCTATTATCAATTTAATTATTATTATTATAAATCCAGTCAATTATTCTTATTCTGATTTCTTTCTAACAAAATTTAAAATATTAGAATTTTGATTCTTTAAAATATTTATATTTTAATTTAATAAATTTAGTTAAGATCTTTACTTATTTCTTATTATATTTATAACCTTCTTTAAAAAGGTATTTAAATTTAAGGCTAATTTCGATTTAAAATAAATAATAAATTAATATATTATTAAAAACTTCTTTTGTCTTTTTATCTCGGAATAGTTTATATTTTTATATAAACTTTAATAAAATATTTAATATTATATTTTTTTTCTTTTCTTTCTAATAGATTTTTAAATTAAATTGCGAAATATATTAAAGAACTCGGATTAATTTTAAATTTAATTTATTAATAAAAATTAAAAATAATATTATTTAATTAATTATATTAATTATAAATAAATAATTTATATAAATAATAATCTTAGATATTTATAATAATATATAATAAATTTTCTTTAAAGTTTAGATTAATTCTGTTATTTCCAATTTTGTTAATTAATATTTTATTTTAATTATATTAAAAAGTTTAAAAAGAAATTTAATTAATTTAATATTAATATAAGAATATTAATAATTTTTAGGATCTCCCTTAATATAGTAAATTATTACGTCTATTTTTTATTATTTAAATAAATTTAAATTAATATATGATTATTAATCTAAGTTATAATATATAAGATAAATTTTTAAAGTTAATATATTTTAAAATAAATTAAATAATTCTAATTTTATTTCTATTAAATTATAAATAGCCTTTTTTATAAAAGTTTTTTATATATATTTATTTTTAATTAGGGATTTCCTTATAAGTTTAATTTTTTTCTTTTAAAATAATTTTATAATTTATATAAATTATTTAATATTATTTCTTAATTAATTTACTTTTCTTATATATAATTCCAAAAACTTTATAAAATTTAAAAATTTAAATTATTTAATAACTTTTATTTTTTCTTTTATAATAGCAAGGCTGACTACGTTTATTTTCTAATTTAAAAGAATTATAAATAAGTATTTCAAATAAGATTTCTTAAATTTTAAAATAATTTTAAAATACAAAAAAAGATTAAAAATAATCTTAAAATATTTAAAATAATCTTTAAATAATTTAAAGAAAATTATAATATTATTAATATAATAATAAATAAATTAATAATATATTTTAAAGAATTTATTTATTTTCTTTTATATATAAGGGATTAAGCCTTTATATCTTATTAAAGTTATATTATAATTTTCTACCCCTTAATATAAAATTATAATAATTTTATAATAATTTTCTTTTCTAATAAAAAAAAGGTAAAATTAATTATTATAATCTATTATTATAAAATAAGAATATTTTTAAAGAATTAAAATAATATTCTTTTAAAAAGATAATAAATAAATATTTATAATTATTATTTTATTAAAGTTATAAATATCGATAATAACTTTACCTTTTTTCTAAAGAATCTTTTTTAACCTAATATAGATTATTTTCTATATAATAAATATTAGGAAAGTAAATAAGGTTATTTTTTTAAATTAAGATATTTTTCCTTAATTATATATTTTATTAAATTTCTTATTTATTAAAATTTTTATATTTATCTTTAAAGGATAAATCTTATTTCTTAATTTAACTTCTGAGGATTATTAATTTATAATAAATAAAATTATTAATTATTTTAATTTTAATAAATCAATTATATTTTTTATATCTTCTTAAATCCTTAAAAATTTATTAATAATTGCTTTTATTAAAATTATTTATTTTTGATTATTATAAATTATTATCTTATTTTTGTATTTTGTCTCGAAAACAGAATTGATAGTTAATTTAATAAGAAGGGATTTATTCTTTTAAAAACAAAAATAAATATCGAAAAAATATTAAATAAATTAAATTTTTATTATAAATAAATAGTTTTCGATATTAATAAAATAGCTTTCTTTAATATTATATTTAAATATAATTCCGATTTATTAATTCTTTCCGATAATTATAATATTATTTTTCTTATTTTATATTCTAATAAAATTAATTTTTATATTTATAAAATATATAAGCTTTTTCAATTTATAATTTAAATATAAAATTTTATTTTAATAATCCTTTTTTATCCTTTAAAACGATATTAATTTATATAATAATAAATAAAAGTATTATTTATTTCCTATTTGCCCGAATTACTTATTATATTTTAATATTATTTTTAATTATTATTTAAATAAGGATTTCGATATTCTTATAAAGATTAAGAATATTAATTATATATTATTTAAGTCCTAAAATATTTATATTAATAAGAATATTAACCTTTAAATTATTAATAATATAAAGAATTTTTATAAATTTAATAATTATATTTCTCTTTTATAAGGTTTTTCCTTTAACGAAAAAGGGTATAAAAACAAAGTTTAAAATAATATATTAATTGTTATTTTTATTTTTAAATATTATTGAATTTTTTATAAGTTTAAATTTTAAAATTTAAATAATACTATTTTAAGAAAAATTGATTTTTAAGGTTTATATTATAATTTATATTTATATAAATAAGTACTTTTAACTCCTCGAGACTAAAAGTATATTATATAATTAAATAATATTATATACGAAAAGATATTCCGTTATATAATATAAGCGGAATTATAAAGATAATTAAATAAAGCGAATCCTGTTTAAGTCCTAGTTCCTTTAATAATTCTGGAATTATTAAATTTAATTTTGGATCTGAATCTTAAATCTTTTTATTCTATATTTGCTTCCTATAACGTATTTTTAAATAAATATATAAACGATTATTAAATATAAAATTTTTATTATATTTTCGATATATAATTTTTTTTCCTTTTATAATTTGATTTTTATTCTCTGGAATATTTTGGAAATTCTTATTATTCTTTTTATAAAAATTATTAAATTCCTAAAAAGTATTCCTAAATAAGTAATTTTAAATATTAAAATATATTATTTTATTATAATAAATTTCTTATAAATAATTATCAAATTATACTTCGTTATAATAAGTTTATTAAAATATTTAATTCTTTAATTAAAAATTCTTATTTAGCCCGGATCCTTGATATTTATTATATTTTCGAAACTTATTATTATTTTAATTATATTCAATATTCGATTAATATTTATTATTATTTAAATATCTCTTATTAATAAATTTCTAATTATTATATATTTAATTATTATAATAATTATATATTTATAACAGTAATTAATAAAAGCTATTTTAAAGCTTTTATTTTTTTTCTTTACTTTTATAAAATATTATTTGATTGAAATAATCCAAATAAAGCCGAATTTATAAAAAGAAAATTTAAATAAAATTAAACTTAAAATTATTAATCCGAATTTATATAAATATTTAAACTTAATAATAAAAGGTAAAAAGAATAAAAAGCTATTATATAATTTAAATTAATAAATTTAGGCTTATAGAAACAAGTTTCGAAAATTTAAGGTTTTATAAATAAGAATTGCTTAAAAGACTTTTATTATTAACAAAATTAGTATTTACTTTACTTTAGAAAAGGATTCTTATTCCGTTCTTTTTAATAATTCTAATTTTATTATTATTTATAATCCCGATTTTAATTATAATTTCTTCGAATTTCTTTTATATTATTTTTTTAATTTAATATTATTTGGTTTTATATATTTTTTTATATATTTAGTTCTTTAATAAAGCTTTTTAATATATTTTGAATTATAAATAAAACTATTATTTTTTATAATTTTATATTTAAATAATTTTGAATTTATATATATTAAATATATTTATTATTTATATTTATTTAATTTATATATTTTATAATATTTTAAATATAAGAAGCCGGATCTTATCGAATATTTATATTTATTATTATAAAAGTTTTATTATTTAGTTTAATAAATATTAAAAATATTAAGATTTTAAAATATTCTTATAATTATATTAAAATATTCTTTTTATTTTAAAATAAAATATTCAATTATTATATTAATATAAATCCTTTAAAATATATTAAAAGGTTATTTTTTATTAAAATTTTTTCTTTTATTTGTCCGAAGTCTTATATCTTTTAATAAAAAATATATATTTTATAATAAATAATCTTTTTATTTTTAAATATAATATTTTTTATTTTATAAGACTTTTCAAGATCCGGATAAAAAAATTTTAATTTAAAAATATTAAATTTTTCGGATCCTTTTTTGATTAAAATTTTATCTTCCTTAATAAAGTTTATAAAACTTAATAGTTTAATAAGTCTTAAAGGCCTTTAAAGAAGGCGTTATAAAAGTTAGCTTATAATATAATTAAAAGCTTCTTTTATAATTCTTATAATCTAATTTAAAATATTAAATTATAAATTTAATTTAAGAAATCCTAATTCTTATTATTAAATTTAATTATTATTTATTTTTTAAAATTTATTTTTCGGAGTTCGTTATATTTATAATAATTTTATTTAGCTAAATAACCTTAATTCTACTTATTCTATTATATAAATTAATATTAAATTTAAATCCTAAAAAAATTATAATAAAAATAAAATTATTATTAATAATATTCTGGATTTCCCTTTTAGAAAAGGAAAATATATAAATTCTGAATTTAAAATTCTTTTTAATAAAGTTATTAAATTAATAAGATTAAATTATAAAATTATTATTCCGAATCCTATTTTTTCCTTTTCTAATCTTATATTAATTAATTTTAATACCGAAACTGTTAACAAATTTTTTTATATTTCTATTTAATTAATATATTAATTTGAAAATAGGAAATTTAAAATCTTTTTTTTTAATTTAATTATTATTTATTTAATTAAATTTAAAGTTTTTCCTTTATTATTTTATAATAAAGAATATATTATTAATACTTTAAATATTAATTTAGGATCCGATATATTAATTATTATTAAAAAACTTTAAGAATAGCCTTTTCGAATATATAATTTAATCTTTTTAAGGACTTCCTTTAAAGGTTCGTAATTTTTAATAATAAAATTAATTATAAGCTTAAAATAAATTATAAAATAAATATAATAAATCTCTAATTTCTTATCTTTAAAAGCCCGAAATTCGAAAGCGAATATTAATATAAATAATTTAAATAATAGCTTTTTGAGCTTAAGAATCGATTACTTAATTTTAATAAAAATTTTATATATTTAATAAGGAAAAAGGATCCCGGATTTTAAATAATTTCTTAATAAATTAATTATATTAGAAATATTAATATTATATAAGCTGAAAATCTACTCAAATACTAATATAGACTAATATTTGCCTAGGGCAAAACTAGTTTGATAATTATTAAAACTCTTATTATTATTATTTATTAAAAAGAAAACAAAATAAAAATAATTGACTGAATTTATAATAATAATAATTAAATTAATAATAAATATAAGATCTTATAAGATCCTAAATCTATATAATACTAATGTTAAGTTAATTAAATTAGGATTAAGATTTTATTTACCCCAAATCCCCCCAACATTAATAAAAAAATTTAAATTAACAAACTAATAAATTTTGAATTAAAATTAATAAAATTTATTACTTTTATTATATTATAAATTAGTATTGCAGTCGCGTTATTATTACTTAAAAATAAACTTAAATCGATAAATAAAAATATTGGTTTAATACAAAGTTTAAAATCGATTTTATTAAGTTTATCATTACAAATAAATAATGACAGTATTTTAATATTATATTTAACCGAATTTACATTTTAATTTAATATTAAAGTTAAATATTCCAAATCAATTTAAAAAAATTATTAATTTCCGCAATATGTTTTAATTCCGAAGTTGCGCCGCTTTGTTTATAAAGTAATATTCTTATTTAATACGTATTTTTATTCTTATATTTATATTATTAATATTAATATTCTAAAAGGGGTAATATAATAATAATATTACAGGAAACCAAATTAATAATTATAAGAAATACGCTTGTAACGCGTATAAATTTATAAAGTTATAAGTTCGAATCTTATTATTTTTAATTTATATACCAAAAACGGAAGATCTATAATAAAAGAATATAGAAATACAAGACGAATTTTCGATAATATAAAATTTAATAATTAATATATAATAAAATTTAACGAACAAATAATGGAAAAATTATTGAAAGCTTTTAATAAAAGTAAAATATACAAATTTCAAATAAGCTTTAACGAGTATTATATCAAATATGAATTAAATATATATATTAATATTTTTTTGAGTATTTGATTTTCTATAATTTAATATTATTTTTATTTTTTAAATTAAATTATTTGAATTTTCTTCCGAATTTAATATATTAAATATTTTAAAAGTAAAACTTTCATTCTTATACCGATTTAAATACTTCGGTATATTATATTTATAAATATTAATATATAAAGAGTTTGATATTATTTAGTTTCTTTATATATTTATTTATATAACTTTGTTATTTAAGTTGGTTGAAGAATTGTTATATTATATAATAACCGAAAGCGTAATATTATTTGAATATTAAAAACAATATTCAAAAGAAGTTAAATATTCGTTATATTTGAAAAATTTATATTGAATTAAAATTCTATAAAGTTTGTTTAAATAAACTTTATAATAAGTTATTCAATCGTTTTTGCAAATAATTTATTTATTGTAAATAAAACAAAATTTCGTAAACTTATAATTTGCTTTAAGTTTCTTTTTATAATAATTATATACGTAATTTCATTTTTATAAAATTGAATTTTTAATTTAAAATAAACGTTAAAGTTTATATTATTTAAAAAATAAATAAAGTAACAAATATATTTATTTTCAATCGCCGTTTTGTTATATAATAATACTTCTTTAGTTTTAAGTTTAAACGGAAAGTTATTTTAATATTTTAATATCTTATTAATATAAAATGATTATATTACGAAGAATTACGCAGTCTGTTTCGTTATAAATAAAAGCGATTACGAAGAAATTTTTTGTTAAACCGCGATATTAAAGTATTAATTGTTTTATTTGAAGAAATTAAATATAACAATATCCGATCTATTCCGTTTTTTGTACTTTAAAAAGTAATTTCTTTGGTTGAAGCTTTTAATATTTACGGAGTTCCGTAAATATAAACTTCCTTTTCTATGTATATAATTCTTTGCGATAGTAGTTTTTATTCCAGTTCCTTTTTGATAACGATAAACTCCATGCTATTTTCAAATTGGTACTATTTTTCTGTTAATAAAAATTGTTATAGTTCAGGATTGCAAAATAGAATTATAATACAAAATTAAAAATTTAACAATAATATGAAGTTTATCGTCGAAATAATTATTCTAATTATTTGTTCTAAAGTTTCAAAATATATAAAAATTATCGTATATATTTTCATTAATATATACGTTATATTGTTTCTTTTGAATTAATAAGTAAAACTTGTTTAATCGTATGTTTATTTAATAAGAAATTCGTAAAAAATAATATATATAAAATATACCAATAAGATATAAACTTTAAGCTCTTAAATTATAAATTATAAGTAACCAAACGTATTTTATATAGAAATTCAATTTTCGAATACGCGGTTAAAGGAACAAGTTAAGTTAATAATATTGTTATTTTGTTAACAAAAAAGAATATTAAATATATATAAGTTTTATTTAAAACGGAATATCTCGTTTTCTAATAATTTGATAATCAAAAAGGTATTAATAGTTTTGCAATTTTTAAATACTCCTTTCTTAACGAATATAATTAAAATACGTAAGAATAAAACTTTAAAAACTAACTAAAGCTTTAACCTTTTTTATAATAAGTACTTTAGTATATGTATAATTAACGTTTTTAATTAACGTAAAATACGTAAACAATCAAGATTGACTTCTTATTAAATATAAAAGTTATTTTTTAAAAAATTTTACGATTTGTATTGCAAATTCCGCCTTTTTATGTTTATTTTAAAAGATTTAAAAAAATGTATATTTTAATATAACATATATAATTTAATAATAAATAGGAAATAGGAAATAGAAATTGTTTAATGATACAAGTTTTGGTTAAAACTTATATAACATATCGATTCAAAATATTTATTTACTTTGGCCGAAGTAAATATATAAAATTAAATATATTTTTCGTATTTATATTAATTATTTTTTATAATTATATATCAAAATAAACAAAGTATATTATAATAATATAATATTTTCTTAATTTCTTTCAAATAAGTTCAAATTCCGATTATAAAAAGTATTTAATATATTAAATATTATTAAGAACGGTAACTTTATAATAAAATTAATTAAAATCTACCGGCAATTTATATTCAATATCAAAAAGGTAATTTTGTCGGTTATTTTCAAGTAACATTTTTATTATTAATTATTAACAAAATTTTATAAGTTTGAATAATACTTTTTATATACATTCAAAAATTATTATGTTAACTTTTAATTCTGAATGCGATATACTTTATAAAGTTTTTAAATACTTTTATACTTTTTGGAAATACATTAAAATATTCCGTTTGGTACTTGTTTTATAAAAAAACGAAAGCGTTATGTTTCAGAATAAGTTGAATTGGACTTAATTGAATTAAATTCCAAATTGAGTTAAACAAATTATTTAATTAAATTATTCAATTTGCCAAGATTTATTAATAATATATTATTGAATTTAATAAAATTCAAAATTTAAAGTTTTATTAAATTTTGTTAAATTAATATTAAATTGATTTAAAATTTTAATTTTAATTAAATTGAATTAAATTGAACTAAATTGAATTCAAATTTATTTTGTAAAATAAATTTAATTACAAAAAGTTTCAAATTGAATTTAAATTTCAAAATTGAATTCAACTTGTTCTGAAGCATAAAAAGTATTAAAAAGGTATTTCTTTTTTAATATTAATTGATCAACTTATTAATTTTATAATTTTAAAAGTTAATAGTATTTATGCTTTGTAACTTCTTAAAGTTCCTTTTTGATTTTTTCCTTATTAATATTATTTTTATTATTTTTAAACTTTTTTATACAAATTTGTATAAAGAAGTTCTTAATTAAATTTTAATTTGGTTTTAAGAATAAAAAAACAATAAGATAATAAAAGAATTAAAAGGGTCAAATAAAAAAGAAGGAACTTACAATTATAATAAAATACAAAGTTTGGAAGAAAGTGAAATAATTTGGAAATTAAAATAAAAAAAGATAAAAGAAAGCAAACCATTTTATAAAATAATAAAGCGGTAGAATAACTTTTAAAAAAGAAAGATTTTATCTTTAACATATTACAAGGGTGGGAAGACTTATTTCGCCTTTGCGTATATACATGTATATATACATATATGTTTGGTTTTGGAAGGTTTCCGTTTCAGCGCCCTTAAGGCCCAAAACTAAGCACTTGCGTATTAATGTTTAAAGTTGACAAAATAAACTAATAAGACTAGCGATTAATAATCGGTATAATTGGTATATCGAGGCAAGTAAGCAGAGCCACCTGAGCGGAAGGTAAAGAGGGTAAGCGGTAAGTACATAGAGGGTAATTCGCGCCTGCGCCAGGGCGGCGATGCTAACAAACCGCAACGGGACCCACGAAATATTTTGCCGTGTCCGAGTACCTTGGTATCAGCACACAAAAAAAAACACGAAACCACATGACCACGCTACGTACTATCACCCAGACACCTGCGGTTCTCGATTCTTGATCCTGCATGGATCATTCACGCTCTGACCTTAAATAAGGTAATCCGGCTCGGCTGCATTTGGTATCCCCATCAACGCCACTGCGACCCATCTCGAGGAAAAGGGAAGTTCGCCACTATGTACCGTTTGAGGTATGTGCACCCGGTACCTTAACGCTCGTTACCAATCGCATCATCTCCCCTATTTGGACCGACGAAACGATGAAAGATTGAGCCGCCGGACGCAAATTGCGATATGATTTGTTGGGGGGGGAGGAGGGGTGGGGTCAGGAGATCGACTGCTCCATCTCGGTGATGTAGAGTTTGATATGCGAGTCCATCTTCATGAACTCGTCGTGCGCGGCGTGGATTTCGGCTTCGATGTTTTCTTTCAGATCGGCCATCTGTGATGTTGGATGTCAGCATGTATACATTTCCATATTGCATAACCGTTTCTGCATCCCCAAAAAAGGGAATCGGAATGGCAAATGGAAGCGGAAGCGGAAGTTGAAGCAGAGGGAAGGGAAATTAGAAAAAGACGCACCTTCTTCTCCGTCTGCTCAATCTTAAGCCTCTTCTTCTCCATCTGCCCCCCCCTTTCCTCCCTCTCCCTTGTCAATCTCTTATGCACCCCCCTCAACTCCTCCATCTTCTCCTTCGCCTCCCTCGCCTTCTCCCGGCTCCCATTCCTCGTGTTCTCCGTTCGCTCCAGCCACCTCTTCAGATGCCGCTGCAGTACCGCTTCCGTTCTCTCCACCTCCCTCACATTATTACTCCGTTCCCCGAGCGCATCGCGCCGCTTGGCCGCCTTCAGGTTCTCTTCGTCTTCTTTGTGTAGCTCGTTGGAGACCTCTTCCAGGACCTTGGTGCAGGATGCGATATCGTTGGATACGACGCCGAAGGTATCAGCGCTGGTTTGAACAGCCCGGGTGCGTTTCTCTAGACTGTCGATGATAGAGCGGTCTTTCCCGAGGCTGTCGGACAGTTCTGTGAGATTCGCTTGAAGCGCGGCGGGCGATTGAAGCACGTAGGGTCGGAGTTTCTCGGAATCCTGCCGTATGCCTACGCACCGCTCTGTCTTCTCTTCCAGCAAGCCGGTCAAGCGCCCTTTCTCTCCTTTCACACGCTCGAGGTGCTCGGCAACCTTCTCTTGACCCTTCTTGAGCTCGAGAAGTCGCTGCTTGAGCTCGTCGATGCGTTTCGTCTTTTCCTTGACTTGCTGATCCCTTGTCTTACGCTCCCGTCGCATTTCTTCCAACCTTGCCTCCATGTCCTGATTCTCCACGTATAGAGTCTCGATCCGCGCTTTTGTGGTTTCGCACTTGTTGAAGTGCTCGTCTATTGTGGCAGTCTGGGACTCTCGAAAGCGTACGAAATTAATGATGTAGGAGAAGATCTTGACGAGGCGGTCGTGAGTGGGTTTGAGGAGGTCGGAAAAGGAGAAGTCTTTGATGCCGCACTGTAACATCTTAGCCACAATTCCCTGAATTAGGTAGAGAGTATCCTGACCTGATCCAACAACTTCCGTAACGACACATAAAACCCCATCAAGTTCCTCGTATCGGCCGGCACAATCTCATGATACTCCCCGCACACATCGAGCGCAGCAGCACTCATCGCCGGTTCCACAGTCTCTCTCGTCGCATTCATCAGTAGCTCCGCAAACCATTCAAACACCTTCTGTATCAATTGGGGATTGGGATTCCGGAGGTCTTGTGCCGAAAACGGCACACCGATATCACTGATACATCCAGCGATTTCTTGATCGGGCTGTAACATTTAGCACCACTCATGATGCATGGAACACAGTGTTGCGACTTACAAGCCTCATAAACGCATCGCTATCATTTTGCTGTTGCTGCTTCTGGCCCCTTGCGCCATTGGCTTGGCCTTGCAGACGGAATTGATGGCTCATCCTGCCGTTCAAATCCATCATCGGGGCGCGTACGTATGTCGTTAATGCGACCGATCGTTCTCTTGGGAATCGACGTGGCGCAAGTGAATAGTTGCATTTGAAGTCGATTTTGATCTCGGTGGGGCTTGTTTGGTAAACAAAGACTTGCGCTTGGCTTGAAGTGTGCTAGAGGCGGAGATAGCGCCTTCGCTTATTCGACCAATCTTCGATTCCACTTCACGTCATGGAGTCATCACATCATTGATGATGGACCCCTGTGGGCATGTTGTCAAAGATTGCATAGACACTTGGCAATATTTGGATTTAGACCGGCGAGTATCACTAGGCGTCGACAATATCCACACATGCGGGTGGCGTCTAGACATGAATACTTTTAAGTCCAAGTAAACAGTCGGTTCGTTAAACTATTGAGGAAAGGTAGGAACCTCCCGTTGTGATGTAGAAACAATTTTTTTCTGACTGCCTGTGTGAAAAACCCACTTGAGTCATCGCGCATCTATCATTACCACAGATTGCTATGAAGATTATTCGTGCTTGAATGCGGAGTAATTGCTCTATGCTTAGATAAAGTTTCGCCACCTCAACCAATCCTCAATCCCAGAATAGGTGATTGTGAGGAAAAAGGTGCAAGAAAACGGACAAAAATGGAAAAAAATTATTCGTTGCAAGGTCTAACCTGTTTAAATATGAGTAAATTACTTTATATCATATCAGGAAAGCGACTCACCCAGATTCGAACTGGGGTTGCCGGAAGCTTTGATATGGTCAAAATCCGGAGTGATAACCACTACACTATTAAACCATGTATCTTTCCACTGTCTAAATTAATAAATATTTATACATACCATGTCTGAAAGAAGTAACATCAACTAGTAAATTTTTCTGCCAAAGACAAGAGCATCCTTGACTATCTAACTCCTGGGTACTGTGTTTGACAGATCCTGCTTTGGCGGGTCCCTTCATTCTTTCCTATGCGCGCTTCTTGATTCAAAAGCATAGAACATCTGTATGAGCAGGGTGGCCTACGAGAATGCCGCCTGCTTTAGTTGCAGCCAGCTGGCGCTGCTCTGCTCACCTAACACGCCCTTGACTTTACCTACCGCTTACTCCGTTGGCGCAGTTTTGTTGCGATGCAGTCAACGATGCCTAGACAAACAGCAAGATAAGTGAGATTCTAGGTCAGGAACGAGGTGCCACATCTGGAAAGCAAAGAATTTCCTGTAAAGCGAAAAATCCTATATATACAGAGTATGCCTTGCAATGTCGCGAATTCAACAGACTTGAGTCAGACAAGCGAAATCTTATCGACAACAAATCAACAATGCGATCTTCGGACCAGGGAGTCTGAACATCGACAATAACAACGACAAAACCGACTCAGTAAACGAGCATCATGAATAATAGATACGCCTGATAGTGAGATGGGGTCCGCAGAGCTGTGAAGCGTCAGGAAGCCCAGCTCATGTTTACACTTATCGAATCTGGATAACGATGATAGGGTGTTCCTTGTGTGATGAGAAATCCTGAGCTATAAGATGAGTCTAAATGATCGCCTGCAGAGGGGCCGGCAACGGGACAGCGTCTGGGTAAGTCACATCGCCACAAGTAGCAGCACAGCCGAATTTGAATCTCATTGCCTCCCCCCAACTAGTACTGTAAGCCAGCGACGGTACAACAGTGCTTTGGCTTCCGAACCAGGACGGAAATTTGGCTTCAAGCTGGCCTCCGAATTGTTTGTTCCAGGTCTTCAAATATGTAGTGCAAGACCCATTCAGATTTGTGCTGACTTCCTCGCATGTCGATGTGGTGGCGCAATCTATGACCGCTCCTTTGGGGACAGAAGTAGTGTTATAAACACGTTGCCGGGTATTTTGGGAAGAGAAGACAAACACAACACAGTTTTGCCAGCCCGAATAAGACGCTTGTTGGGTCACGACAAATGTGTCGGTCGTAATGCATTGCTGAGTCAGTTATCTCACTCTTTGGGCGTTTTTAGAAGGGCAATTGATCTGACCAGCAATGCCATTTGTTGTACGTCTTATTATTGCAAGAAAATGTGACATAAACGCCAGAACCATCCTGATACTGACTCGTGCCTACAGCGTAGCTGGGATCCTCGTTATAATCAGGCGTCCAGCTGACGTATTCAGTTCCCTCATTTCCAGTAGATTTCAAACATAGGCAAAGCTTTTGCTAGCCCGGCTCCGAAAACAACGAGTAAGGCAAGGGATCCTGATTGCATGATGCTGAGGATGAGCAGCCGCGTCCTATCGATGAGATGTGATTATTTTTTTGAGAATTAGCAAGGGTTCTCCGAGTCTGTTGAAATTGAGGAGGCTGTTAATGAGTAGGGATGATGGTGCGCTAATCAAATTGCAGTGATGATGATATACAATAGACGGATGACGAGGACGAGATGATCCATTGACAAGTCATACTTGGCAAGCTACTCGAGGACCCTCTAATTTGACAGAAGGTCACACATCATGCGTTTGCAACTTTTGAGTCTTCTTGTCTAAGAGAATAATGTTCAAGACTGGCAATACAACGAGATCAATGAAATCAAAGCTTGAGCCCAAAAACAACTCCCTTAGCCAATAGGCACCATACGAACTTAGAGGCCGTTGCTATACCCGGAGGCGACAAGAGTGTTGGTGGATAGGGCTGTGCGTGATCCGTGCCGTGAGATGTACTTCAACGCCAAATCTACCGAAATTAGGTATTCACTTTGTTGTATATTATTTGGGTATCTGTTGATATCTGATAATTCCCCCAGCCGAGAAGTATAGTGAGGCTGAGTGGTATCGATTGTGTAAATTGTTAACGTATTAGATGACAGAATCGGCATTTGATATTTATCTCGGAGTTTTTGATCAATGTAAATCATATAGGACCGCAGATTAGGTAATAGTTGTTGTATGCTTGGATCGTCCAGTGTTTAATCGTAATGTGATTTGTGATAATTATTGTTGATCGGATTCGAATTGGCCAACAGGGAGCCTCTTTATAGGCTTACCGTTCCTGGAATTGAGAGACAGATACGTTGGAATTCGCAGGCTTATATCTGTTGGATGTATTTCAAAGCCAAAACTACTTGAAATTGCACCCTTACCTTGTTGTACGTTATTTGGGTACAACTTCACATCTAACACATACACTTTCACGGACTTGCGTCCTCATGCTTGTGTATGGCATCCGCGTTGGTCGCTGGAGCTGCAGAAATAACGGAAATGTGGATAGAGAGCTGAGCAGTAGTGCTCGTGACTTTAATACTATATTAATGATGATGCGTGGCAAGTGAAAAGAGGTTTGGGTCTCATGGCCGACAAGTATGGCAAAATGTTGGTATGTTGGTGGAGTTTGCAGCATTGAAACCTGAGTAATTGGGCTCTCTTTCTCTCTCCCTCTCTCTCGATCTTTCTGAAGCAAGCAACAACGGCAAGAGGCGAGAAGTGGACTAGTGGGAGGGGACAAGGAAGGAGACTGTACCTGAGCTAAGGGCACAATCGAGTCTGAAGGAAACCGGAGGATTAGAATCCTTGCCTCAGTTACTCAGACTCTATATACTAACACCCTTCGGGGTTAGCCGCTGCTAACTATGTACGTAATAATTATAAAGTCTGAGTTTAAGAACGTATAATTTTCTTAAATATAACTTAATTTTGGTAATAAACCTTTAAATTCTCCTGCTTAATTTTTTCAATTCCAAAATTTACCCTTTATAAAATTATAATAACAATAATATTATATTATTTTAATATAATAATAATCTAATTTATATAATAAAATATATATTTTTATTTAATAAGCTTAAAATCTCAAAATTCTTATTAGAAGAAAAGTTAAAATAATTTTAAAAAAATTTTTATTAACAAAGTTCAAAATTTAACCTTTCTCTAATAATAACAAGAATATTAAAAAACTCTATTATATCTTTCGGTATTTATTTTAATATAGAAGACTTTCTAATAGAGAAAGATATATAATAATATATATTTAATATTAAAATCTTAAAGTAAAGATAAGAATTTGTAAAGGGGATTACCTAAGGCGTAAAGTTTCAACTTTTCTTTTATATTTAAATAATTTTTCTTTGGCTTAATAAAATTAGTTAATTAAGACGTTGTTTAAATACGTTCGAAAAGGAGAACAATCTTTATATAAAAAGTATATAAATATTATATAATAAATATAGAGATATTAAAATATAAATAAAAAAATAAAAAAGGGAGAGCCTGGGCTCCCGGGCGCAAAATTTTAACTTTTCTTTTATATTAAAATAATTTTTTTTTGGCTTAATAAAATTAGTTAATTAAGATATTATTTGAATACGCTTAAGAAGGAGAATAATCTTTATATAAAAGATATATAAATATTATATAATAGAAATTAAAATACAAAAATAAGGAAAGGATTAAGCTATACCTAAGAAAATTATATATTCTTAAGTTTAGACTTTATAATTATTGTATACGTAGTCAGCAGCGGCTAACCCCGAAGGGTATTAGTATATAGAGTCTAAGTAACTGAGGCAATAGAATCCCACAATCCCCAACGAAATTAGGGAAGCAATTTAGTGTTATAGTCGGCGGGTTGTGCCGTCGAAGCGTCATCAGCTTAGCGTCCAAGGGGTCTATGAATAGATAAGTCAGCCTTGCAAGCACGTCCGTAGTTCCAATTTTTCAATCCCGAGGCTGCCCTTATCAGCCATATTTACAGAGGAGCATTATCTGTTCCACCAGCATCTACCAGCGTCTCTTCAAATTTCGTCGTTCGGTCATCTGATCGCTGCATCTCCGTCAAATGCAGCCAAGCCTATGATTACTGCTTATGTTCGTTTTCAGAGTCAAACATATATCCCCCCGCTGGCGACGCGGCTGTCAATGTAGTCAAATCTATTGTTCATATCGCGTGAAAATCAGGAGTGGATAGTAGGAGCCGATAGCGAACAGGTTGAGGCTGGAGGGGCGAGGGCAGGAGGGAGGGAGAGGAGAGGTAGACACAGAGAAGGGAGTGGAGACGACACGGGGTCTACCTTAAAGAAGCCGCTGCTCACCTTCGAGATTAGGTGCGGAAGGAGTAGAAGTGTTTCGTGATCACGTCTAGAAAAGTACACAAGCGCTACTTAGAAGGAGCCTTTTGGCCTTTTCCGACCTCAAATTTGTCACTTGACTGGAGAAACATGGATATCACATTGTCACTGCATGCAATTATCGTCTCCCCAAATGCACCCAACCTGAAACCTGATGCAATTGTGTCTACAACGGATTTAGATCTTTCCAATCGTCCGGCTTCGCAATAGCCCCCCAATCAGTCCACCGAGCGTTGAACCACGTCTCCGCAATATCCCAATTCGAAAACCCTAGCCTCTTCATCCCCCTTATCCTATCCTTAAGCCATTCCTCCGTCCTTGCCAACGCCTGTTGCCTTTGCATACTATTCCTTACCTCGACTGATCCTTGACCATCGAGCGGCAGGGGAGTGTTATTTGCTGACCAGAACCAACTCTTATTTTCAGGAACAGTTGCTGCGTCTGCGTCGGAAAGACCAATTGTGGCTGGTAGGGTTGCCACCAAGTCTTCATCATGGAGACTGCAGCAGCAGTCATTACGGCCTAAGAACCTTTTCAGGTATTCTGGATTCGTGGGTGATTCGAGATGCACCTCTGAAAATATGGTTGGTGGTATTGCCTTGCGGAGCAGGGAGTTCGGATCTGCGTAGCTGAAATCGAAGATTCGGAAGGTGATCTGGGTGTTGTGGTGCGATGGACCCCAGACATAGCATCGCAAACTGTATCCATCGAAGCTGTAACCTCGAAAGTCGGGAGGAATATATAGCTCGAGACCGCCTAGGCCCGCTAACTTTTCTGCGCAGTCTTCTCTACTATCGGTATCCAAGTTGCTGCGAATCGGGCTTTGGGGGTGCAAGCCACCCATGCCCTGATTCAGAGACGAGACTCGCTTTCCTTGAATCGTAGTACAAGGGGGCTGGTCCCTTCCACTGATCTTGTACGACTTGGCGTCTGGAAGACTGGTCGTGCTTGGCGCGCCCGAATTTTCCTTGTATGCTTTGCAATAGGCATAATGCAGTGACTCCGGGACTTCATAGGTATACAGTTCTCTTAGACTGTCCAAGCCCTCAACCCCGTTCTGCCAAATAACTGCTATTGAAATAATCAGGTCTCCAGTCCCATCGTTAGCTGCAAGTGGAACAACAGCAATATTCTGAAAGCAAGAGTACGACTGCGGTCGTGAAAGTCGAGCCAGAACGAAGATATCGTTACTTTGGGCTGGGCTTTCTCCCGGAAAAACGGAGAGGCCTTTACAGGAAGACCGGCTATCATTTTCATCTTCATGCACTAGATGAAGGTCACCGGTCTCGCTCCATTCGGCAAGGAACAGCGGAGCAGTGTGAGGACGCATGTTCAGCACAGAACACGTATGCTACGATATGCGGTCAGAGAAAGGGTTCAAAGGAGGCGTGACGCACTCACATTGTGTCTTAGTGGAAGACGATGCAGCAATGTCCACGAGTCGACTGCAGGCGATATGTGTCCAGGAACCTTGCTAGATGCCCAAACTGCTCCTGGCTGGGGAAACGTGGACTCGCTGTTATCGTAGCCTCGCAAAGGTTTCAATATGTATGGGGATTCGAATCGACCCCATGCATCGCGGGTTCTGACAATATAATGGTTGTTGTCGTCCAGGGCGCCAACTCCCAAAGTTATGATCCATGTTCTGGGGTGGTCGGTCTGGCTTATATGTCTGGTTCGAACAATGCCTACAGGGCCAAAATATTCGTCATGTCCCACGAATACCGGGAAATTGGTTGATTCGAAACGATAGAACACTAGAGTGTTCCGCGTTGTATAGAGGGTGATATCTCGGTACTTGTCTCGCACCAGTGAGCTTCGTCATTGGAAAATCACAAATCCTTCTATGGCAATCTTCATGGCTGCACAGAACTCGCCTTATAACAACGACTTTGGTAACACAAAATCAACCTGCTGGGAACGGAATCTCGTCCGCCAGACGTCGGGATGTTGCTGCGCTCGCACCAGAGAGGCATTACATTCCATTCTCTTTGCAAGGATTCGATGGTCGGACATGTTGTCTTCGTCAAGCACAGTGGAGAGAATTGAGCTGTTGCTCATGATGGTGAGCCACCATGACCGGCAAGTGAAGCGAGCAGCATCTAAAGCCGGAGGCGAGAGGATAGAGAACACCATGTGAAGGACCTTGGCTGGCAGTCTCGAGAACGCGGTGCTCCAGTAGGTTCCGTCTTCTCTTTCGTATGTGTGTCTTGATAGGATCTCGCCAACATGGTCTGGGAAAGGTATGTGGAAAGGATCATAGAACGGAGAAAATTCAGAACCAGAATTGCGTCTCCGACGAAGGTGGGGGTAATCCCTTCTTTCAAGCACCCGGAAGGAACGATTCGCCATTGTCAAAGGTCACAATACAAAGGGAATTTTTGAGAACTTGATGGTCGAGATTTCGGGCAGTACAGTAGTTTACACGTCAAAGATTGAGAATACGCGGTCTGATATATGAAACAACCTACCGTAGGCAGCAGCCTGGCTCTACCAGGACTGAGACAAACCTATACGTGTTCAGACGGCCGCAGTCCCGAGTCTGATTCAGATTGATCTCGATGTCTCCATCCAGTGCTGGGATTGCTGCCTTGTTGTCCGTTGTTCTGATTGCAAGTCAAGGTCGAAACTCGCCCTGCTTTGGATGTTGTAAAAGCAGAACCGTATCCAGAAATTGGTATCAAATCGGCAATCAAGGCGACCCAATCGGAGGAATGACATGTTCCGTGAACCACGACTGTTCGTCCCAAGATTGACAGTTCGCAGTACTCATTTCCTCGTTCTATCTAAACAACTAGCTCATGGTAGGGAGGCAGGACTTGGTCGCTTAGAGTACGATTGCAGATATTTATTTGGTCCTGCGGTCATCCATACAGAGCACAGACGGCAGGCGGGCTCTAGGAAAGAGTTGCCGGGTTGATTTCAAGGGTCAGTCAAAAAGCGAGGTGCTGTAACCCCGCTGTTAGGTGCATAAGTGCGTCCAGAGCGATGATCCCCATATCAGCCTTGATGATCTTGGCTGGATGGGGATCAGCCTCTCAAACGGTCACAACGCTAGGGCCGTTCGTAAGTGCGGTTCGGTTCGTCGGCAGAGCAGGGACTCGAAGTTGATGGAGGACGAGACGATGACAGTGTACGAAGGCCAACGTTTGTTTCAGGTGAATTCCGTCTGTAGGCTGGCGTTCTATCATGATTGTTTCAAGCCTTCGTCCGCCATCCTCGAGCACCAGGAGGGTTATGCGGAGTGACGAAATGTGTGAGGAGCCAATGCAAGCCAGTGGATGAATACAACATTAGTGTGTAGGTAGTAGGTAGGTCGGGATGGAAAGTGACCACCAGGCTAGCGCCATCTTCTCTGCAAGCCCCGTCAATGCAACTCTCCCCACTCACTCATTCTTCCAATGCTTCCTCAGCCAGGGGCTCATTTTAAGTACTACTACCGTCTCAATGCCTCGATTGCGCTGATGTGCGTATCACTTTTTCGTTGCTAGATCGAGAGTGGCGCCGACATCCCCCTTCGCTTTTGCTTGGCCGTATCAGCATCCTACCAGAACCGTCGACCCTCTCATCAACCAGCTTTCGTTCAACCCATCTATCAGTCGCACCTCCTGCGGAAGCTGTCTGACATCTTCCTGTACATCTGCCCTTTAAAAAAGGCCTTCAGCTGCCGCTTCTCCCTTTTCAACCAATCCCTGTCAAATCATCCCAACGAACCCCCCTTCCCGCCAATATCACAAAGTCGCACAACAATCGGGACACTCTGGGTCTCGGTATTCTTTCGGCGCCGCCCCAGAAATCAATTGCGCTCCGAGACTTTTGTACCATCCGACCCAATTGTACAACGACAATATGACTACTCCTACTCCAAGTGGCTCCGGGGCTCCAGAGGACAAACCAAAGGGCTTCTCCAGACTGTTACAAAGGGCAAAGACAGTCCTGAAGTCAGGCAGTTCTAGTTCAGGCAGCTCCAAGAGGCGGTCCATGGTTGGGGCTTCTACCCTTGCGCAGGTCAAGCCCACCAGCGACCCAACTCAATCAAGCTCAGTGCCGGTGACCAGGTAGGCCAACTCCTTCTAGGACTGTCTACTACCCTGATCGCAGTCTGACATACTTTCAGCCCATCCGCTGCTGCTGCAACCCCTGCACAACCAGACACCACCGATGTACTTGCCCCAGCCGCTGTACGAACCACGACCACACCCACCGAAGCAGCCAAACCCACTTCCACAGCCATGAGACCCAAATCCGGCAAAACCGCCGCCGAAAACAGCAAGCTCCAAGAAGAAAAAGCCCGCATCCTCTTCGCAAAATACAACATGACCCTCGACGCCGGCGAATGGACTCCCCCCTTCAAAGGCGACACCATCCGCGTCCAGAAAAAAGTCCGCATGCGCATCCACCGCACTTGCCACCGTTGCCAAACCACCTTCGGCGTCGAACGCATCTGCAGCAACTGCAAGCACACCCGCTGCAAAAAGTGCCCCCGCTTCCCTGGCTCGGGACTCAAGGATAAAAATGGGAAGCGGATCGCAGGCGGCGGGATAGCCGTGGACGAAGGGTACAAAACCAAAGACCCGGGAGAGCGGAAACCGCAGAAATCCCGGCGCGTGTGCCATAAATGCCAGACCCCCTTCCCCAGCAGGGACGCGCCCTGCGACAACTGCAAGCATGTGCGCTGCACGCAGTGTCCTCGAGACCCGTAAGCCCCCACCCCTTCCCCCAAAATCTACCCACACACCCTCTCTAACGACGTTGTCGCAGACCAAGCAAATCCGAAATGATATACGGCCTCCCCCCCGAAGAACCCAAAGACCTCCCCACTCGCTGGGCTTGCCACGCCTGCACGCGCGTCTCCCCCGATTCGGATAATTTCTGCGCGACCTGCGGGCACGGCAAGTGCAACGAATGTCCGCGACACCCGGGTGGGAAGTCGAAACCGCCAGAGGAAGGGGTGGCGGGGGTGGAGGAGGGGATGCGGGGGTTGGCAGTTGGGCCGCAGGCTGCGGCTGCTTGATTGATGGCTTTTCTACGATTTATGAGGAGATGTGTGTATTGCGATTTGTGGTTTCGCTTCTGGATGGGTGAGACTTTGTCCTTTACTCTTCTCGCGGATGGCTTGGCGGAGCGCAGTACGTTTACGATAACGGATCATGTCTCCTTCTCTACCACTCACGCATCCTCTACGCCGATAGGCACGTCTTCTTTCCATTCTCCCTTCTGCTGCAGTACTTGGGCCGTAATTACCCAGCTTGCTCAACTGGCATTCGATACCATCTCATACACACCAATTTACATTCGTTCCCCAATCGCCAATCTGTCTGACTACTAATCTCTAAGAGTTTCCTCGATGCCAGAGTTTGATGCTTGGGATTCTCTGACCTGGAACCGTGTTTGCTCTAGGGAGTCTGCATGGGGATCGGGGTTAGGTGATTTGATTCTCGCAATGATTTCACATATAAGAGCCTTTTCCCCCGTTGCACGAATGGAAGGACGAGAATTTGCGGTGCTTCTGCAAGTTGTCCATTCAGCCGGGAAATTTCCCAGTCTCCAAGCTGACTCATCGCTCAACCGACACCGCCGAAGCATTCTTCGTCGCCGCAGTCGCTGCCGCCATCCCACTCACCCCTGTGCCATTCACCCCAGCACCCACCCCCGGGATCCCAGACCTCCAAGCCCTCACAAACCCTGTAGCAACAAACGTCTCATCATAGTAACAAGAAAAATCCATCTCGTTAGGCACGGCCCACTCGTCCATATACTTGGCCACCATCGCCCACACTGGAATCGCATCCCCATTGATGAGCGCCGGCCACCCGATCTGCACTCTCGAGGACCTCATTTCGATGAGGCACTCGTCGTTCCACGACCTCGTGTAGCCTGTGATATACTCGGCCGCCACTCTGTGGGAAAATGTGGCTTGTATTTGCTCGATAGCTTGCGCGATCTTTGCTTCCCATATGCGGCCGGCGTATAAAGTCACCGAACAGTGGAGGTGGGTGTATGGGACGTCGAAGCTGTGAGGGATGTTCAGTGTAGGTGCTGTGGTAGCTGTGGGTCCACACCGCTTCTGTAAACGTGGACTCCGGCGAGTTATTCCTGCTGGTTTGTTGGCTGGCAAGGACGAAACCTTGTCAGCCTCAGCAGTGGCATTTGAAAGCTGTCATGCAGCTTGTGTGTCGATAACTCCTGCAGACGTGTCTGAAAACAATCCGATTGTTCCCCAAGCCAGGAGCTCATCTTTCCACAGGACCTTAAGGCTCAAGGCGCCGGTGAATACGTGGCAATTAATGATATAAGCCCGGAGCGTCTTCAAGACTCGTCCTACATCTCCAAAGAGCAATTCAGGCTGGTGACCCGGGTGTCGCATGGACATCAACGATATCTGGACTTCCTCCCACGACGACATTAAGTTTTGGCCTATCGGAATTGGTCTATCTTGGGGTTCGCCTGCATATTGGCCTATGAGATCGAGAAGGACTGCTTGAACCTTGTTCTCATCAAGACTTATGATCGGATTCGAGGTGGCGACTTCCACAGTCAAAGGCATTGCACCCTCGTCGACGTAGAACTCTGTGACGGCATTGCTGCGGGATGCGATGGTGCAGCTGTCATGCAGCATCTTCTTAGCCAAGGAAACATGCAAGCATTCGCGGTGGCGGCGCTCACCTGAGGGATACGCCCGTCGAAGAAAGATTGCTTTCTGGACCAGTGGGTCTGCTTGCGTAGGGGGAGAAATGTGACAATAGGAACAATTTAATGGCGTCGAGGATGAGCCCTAGGACGAGAGTGAGCTTCATGGCCCTTTGAAGTCTGCATCAATAATGTCAACTTAACCAGCGTGGGAAGAGTTCGAATTGCTCCGATATAGGTCTGCCTGTAGGCGGCTTGATGTGATAAATAGTATATCCTTGGCGGGAAGATCTGGGAAACGACAAAAGCGTACTGGCGATTGGCGATTAGCGATGTTGTGGCGTCGAGTGTCCTCCGATTGGTATCACATTACTTTCAAGCTTGCGCTTACCTCGACTTCTTTGTGGCCTCACTTATCACGAGAGAAAGTGGGTCGAATTGAGGCTTTTGTAATGGAAGAGGGCAATGATAGCATCGATGTGAGATAGGGCTGGAAGTATGCTTAAGAAAGGTTGAGAGTTGTAGATTGCTAGAAATACAAGCTCTTCATTGTTGGCTGAAAATAATGTGAGTGGAGGGTCCTGCAAGGAACGGAAGAAGTAGTTCATGAGCTCTTATTCCAAGTCGAGTGACCGATTTTGCTCAAGGCGCTGCGTGTTCGTCGATTTCGCGAGAAAGAATCGGTTCTGTCACAGGTTACTTAGGGGTCACTCTGAACGCGAAAACCGTTGTAAAGTCTTGCCTTATCATTTGGTCTGCAAGTCCTGTAGCGAAGGCGTATGGAGTTAATTGCACTCTCACATCAACTCTGGAGTGCCACCAGAGAATGTGGTTTTGATCTGATGTCAGTATCGGCAAGCTGATGCCTGGACGTAAAAGCAAAATGGAAGAGATTCGGATAATCCTGGAGCACGATGTGCGATGAGATGTCATGTGGAAAGGAAAGAGAAGTTACACTGCCAGTAGCCCCCAAGGCAGGCCAGAAAAACACCGAAACCTCAGCCAGCAGATGCCACTGACTACTCAAACCATCAAGCGAACAAGAGAGGTATTTCGAACACCATGCTACCCTCCAACTCCTACCAAATCTCGAGTATTCGAGTCAGTTCCCCCCCACCGCCCACGTCCGCGCAGCACATTGGCTCTTCGACGCCACCGGGTATCCATGCATTTACTGCTCTGTTGTCGGGTTTATTCGATACCATATACCTTATCCTGCCCGTCACTCCTCACATTACCACGCACCGCGAGCAGCACCCTCCCTGCTTATCTGACTGGTTTGCCGGCGTTTTGATATTCATCCCACCCATCTGGTCTCCTGACCTGTACGATGACATTTCCCTGTTGTATCTTCGGATTTCTCGTACAATGTTGTAGAAAGCATTGTCCACGTTGATGCGAGACTTTGCCGAAGTCTCAATGAAGGCGCAACCAAACTGACGTGCTATAGTTTCTCCTTCTATGACACAAAACCAAATCAGCAAATTGCCTACACTTGTCGCCACACCTGACGAAGCTTCATAGCCAGTGAGGATTTTGACACACCTTGCTTTGACACCTGCCTCTCGCCATCCAAATCGCATTTGTTGCCCACTATGATAATCGGAAAGTAATCCTTGTCTTTAACGCGCAGTATTTGTTGCTGGAACGTGAGGATTTCTTCGAAGCTCTGTCGGGATGTAATTGAGTAGACAAGCAGGAACCCTTCGCCTGTACGCATGTACTGTTCTCGCATCGCCGAATATTCCTCTTGCCCAGCTGTGTCGAGCACATCTAAGAGTGCAACTTCATCGTCTATCACACATTGCTTGCGGTATGAATCTGCCAAGGAGTGTTAGAGCTTCTTCTGTTCCGAACTGGTAAAAGGGGATTGTGGGGGCAGACACACCTTCTATAGTAGGATCGTACTCATCCACGAAATGGCTCTGTATCAATTGGATAGTCAAGCACGATTTCCCCACTCCACCACCGCCAACTACTACCAGCTTGTACTCGCGGAGGAACTTCAACAAGGGCCGATTGTCAGTACACATGATTGGTATAAACAAGCTGGGAGCTGATATGTGGCCACGTGGGGCGAGATATCACGTACTTTTGAAGCCATTGTATCAAAAAATCCGTTGGAGCTATGGCTGAGACCTTTGTCGAGCGTGTGGTCTTCAGGAAGGATCTGGGTGTCCAATGGAATGGTAGCTTGAGCTGTGTAATGACGGAAGGGCCCCGTTGAGCTTGCAGAGATGGATTGCTATAGGTTTCGCCTGTCGCTACAGAGGAACCATACGATCGGAGAGGGATTTGAAAAGGGTTGCAGCGTCCAGGAATGTTTGCGAGGTTGTCTTGCGCTTTGCGACAAGCTCTGGAATCAGTGGTGGTACAGCCCCGCGGAGCCGGTATTGGAGGAGTCTGAGTCAGAAGCCTCGTGGTAGCAATCGTGATATGCGTGGTTGTATAGTCGTCGATGGAGGTTGAAGCAAAGAGTGTGATGTGCAGATTTCCGAGCAGAGGAGCAGAGGCTGTCCCTAGTCCGTTTTCTGTTTTCTGTTTTCCTTTTTCCCCCAAGCTTGCCGTCTTTGCACCTGCAGCAAAACAGCTGAGAGACCAGACAGGGGAGGTCTTAGTGTGCTCTTGGCGGCACACCAACACCACTAAACTCCTCTAGCTGAGCCCCGAGATCCTCTGCTGGGTCGTGTATGAGCGCCTTTACTGCAGTCGGACCCTGCGCCCGGTATGCTCCTAGTCCCGGCACACGGGTGAGCTGATGTGATAGGCAGGTCAACAACCAAGCCCGCTCCACCAAATGCCTCAATCCCGCTACGTAGGTGGTATTTCCTCAACTCTACAAAGGTACAAGTCGATGATCGAGCTGCGCCTGACACAAGCGAGTGGCAGATAGAGTTGCGATTACCGTTTGTTTACTAGTTTTCCATCCCGCTGGATCTGGCTGTTGGAAGATGGTGGGATGGAAGTTGTGGAAGATTCGACTGGGCCACACGGAGGAAGTCCGTGTGCACCAAGCTCAAGTTATTAATGTCAGGCCAATTTCTTTCACATAGATACCCATGCACTGCGATGTGGGAAGGGCTGCCGTCATGGTTACGTGACGTGCATCAATTACAATGTGTACGTCAGGGTAGGATTTCAGCTGTCTCCAAGGTATGTACCCCAGAATCGAAGCATGGCTGCAGTGCCACCCTAACAACCGCCCTTGTTATTCGGAATGCATTGGCCTACGGCGATCCCATAAACAGCAGTATACCCGATTGCTCAGTCTCATTTGGTAGCTGATGACGGGCCCTCCGAACCCTCGCACGCGGACATTCCATGCATACAAGAAGCTACCTATGGATGCCGTGCCTCTCAACGGCGCCGATCGACCACGAGTACATGTTATCCTTCATCTGGATCGTCACTTTGATCCATCTCATCCTCCTTTTCCACTCTCTTGCCATCCACATTCTTTTCAACCTCGGGTATCAAACTATAGAAGATCAACATTCTTTCCAGCTGAAAAAAGGGCGTAGTGTATACCTCTCCATGTATTCTTTGTCCCTTCCCACGAGTGTAATTGAATTTCTTTTCCTTCCCCACCGCGGGTAGCTCCCGACTTTGACACCCTTTGGTTCTGCCCTGGCAGCCAGTTCAGTCAAGTAGCTTGCTACCGCGCTTTCTGCCATCGGAGTTGAGAAGAGCAGTCTATGTACGCCTTTGCCTTCTGGGTCGGTCAAACGAGGAAGCAGCGAAGGCTTTAGACCATCGAGTAAGCGTGTGAACAGCCTCGGCACACCTGGCAGTATGTGAATGTTTCCATTGACCACGCTAATTGGGACCCAAAGATCCTCGTCAACGAACAAGACTTGACTTTCTTCCTCTCTTGATGTGTCAATCGGCAGTCGAATCATCCTTTTTTTCGCTTCCAAGGCAGGCGATAGTACGCCCCAGTCGAAGTTGGGCTGCGAGGGATGTGGTTTGGAAAGTGCTTTCATCCGTCGCAATGCGTCTTCGTGCTCTGTAAGCTTGAGTCCGAATGCGTTTGCGACGGATTGATATGTGATATCGTCATGTCTGAGGGTGGTATCAGCGATTCGGTTCTGGCGGCGAAGGAGGACTATGGCGTACTGACGTTGGGCCGATGCCTCCGCTGTGTATGTTCAGCTACAACTTTTTTCAAAAACGGATAGGGATGGAGTCTGACCTCGTCACAACAAAGTCATAACTGTTACTCATGCGTCTTGTAGCCTCGATTATTTCCCCTTCGTCATCCCCGATCACCTCAACGCGTTTCAGACTCATGCCCAGGTTGAAGCAGAATTTTGCCATATATGTAGAATTTGTATCGGTAGTCTGAATGAATTAACATGGATAGACCTGACAGTCTTCGCACTGGCATACCTTGCCACCAAGGACCTCGTCTCCAATGATTATACATCCTGCGGTATGGATCATGCGCTTCGTTCTGTCTTCTACTCCTGATGTCATGATATTCGATCTCAGCAACTGGCCGGAAACTGCTGCTGAGGTGTGGGCGTAGTTTGGGAGAGGACGGGTGAGATGGCGACTGATTTGAGTCAGTCGACCGAACATGGAGAACAAAAGACTAAGACGAGGCTGTGGGATGGAATATGTGGATGTCTGGGCTGAGCTTTTTCAATGATGTAGCCTTGCAGATGTTCGAGATCCCTCGGACGCGGGGCATGGGATCTGCCGAAAAGCATCCTGGACCCCACCATTAGATAAACAGCTCGACTTCAAAACATCCTACTAGTATTCATCATGGTGAGTATGATGACCAGCTTGTTGTTGCTTAATTACTGACGGGTCCTCTCCCAGTCTTCCGAATCTAGACTCTATACATTCTCCCCAGAGACTAAGGAGAAGCTGCGAAAATTCAGGCTGGGAACTTCAAGAGCAAAGGATCCTCAAGCTGTGATATGTATGTCCTGAAGAGCTCTATCGCTGTATGCTAGCCTGCTTTCTATACTTAGAGGCTTGTTTCGAACACTAACAAGTCTTCATCATCAGACCAGATCGACAAGCATAGTCTTGAGATTGCACAAGCCGACGATGAAGTCTACAGCAACATGCACGAGCTAGGAGATGAGTTACCAGGCCATTCGCCTAGATTTGTGTTACTCAGTTATCCACTGACCCTGGTCTAGCCAGAGCCGATCCCTTTGCCTTGTACTCAGCACTAATGATAGAACAGTCTTCTGGGCGCCTCTCTGTTCCCTACGTGCTCCTTTACTACCTACCAGTCACCTGCAATGCGGAGCTGCGAATGCTCTATGCTGGGGCCAAAGAATTGATGAGGACCACTTCGGAGGCAGGGAGGGTCATTGAGCTGACAGAGGCAGAGGATCTGGAGACTATACAGGAGAAGCTGGGTGGAGAGCAATAATAGCTGAAACCTCATTTCCCAGGAACATGTCATTGTTCATAATATGTACACAGTCATAAGCGTGTGAGAGGCCTATACTCTTTACCAGACGTCCTTATCCGACATACACTGAAAAAGCTTCAAGATTTCTTGTGCATGACGGTAGCGGCAGCCTAAGAATAGTTAGCAGATAGTGGCAAGAATGGATACTCGGTAGATTTTGTGGATAAGGTCAGGAATGCTAAATCGAGGGCGTAATGAGGAGGATGTACCTGATGGTTTGGGAATATTAACGTATCTGCAATGACAACATTTTCCCGTCTCCCAGCTGTAAATACGACAACTTCGGCAATATCGTCTGGTGTCAGCGGTTCACATCCTTTGTATACGGCATCTGCCTTCGCCTTGTCTCCACCAAATCGGACAATTGAGAATTCCTAAGGCTGAAGTCAGTGCTGCTGAATGGGGTTTGCAAGGAGGCCCTTACAGTCTCAACCTGGCCCGGATCAATCTCGATGACTCGTATTTTTGTTGCGATCAGCTCCCTCCGCATGGCATCGGTAAAGGCTCGTACAGCCGCCTTCGTGGAGCAATATATCGAGCCATTAGGATATGGGTCTCGCCCAGCGATCGACCCAATGTTGATTATATCTCCTCGGCCATCCGGACGCTTCTTGAAGATGGGGAGAATCGCTTGAGTCATGAGGATCAAACCAGTGACATTTGTGGCAAACATCACGTCGATATCTTCTTCACGAATGTCGGGTGCTTGAGCGGTGCCTTTGACAAGTCCTCTAATAATCACTCAGCGTCCATGCCGTCATGCAGTAATTCAGCATCTCTCACGCATTGTTAACCAAGACGTCAATGTCCTTGAAACCCTCAGGTAATGACTCCACAAAGCCATTCACCTCCCTTGCCTGGCTGACATCGAGTTTGATAGGGAGTACTTGAACGCCCTTGCCAAATTCCCTTTCAATCTGAGCTGCTATCTCTTTCAATGTGTTAATCCTCCTTGCGGTCAAGACTAATCTGAGATTCTTTGGTGAGGTTCGCGCGAATTCCAGTGCTGGACTGCGTCAGCGTTTGACGCATTGACGGTCGTTGGTGCGCTGAACCTGTGCTTTTCCCAATTCCTGATGAAGCACCAGTGATAACAATTGTCTTGCCCTCAAGGCGCTTTGCCATTGCGGTTGCCATTGAGCGTTGGGCTCCTGGGCGAACGACTCCAATCTGGTTCAGGAATGGAGCAGCTGAAAACTGGACGGGCAGCGCAGACCCTTTTGAGAAGGCTAATAGAGGACGAACGAGACGTGAGCCTTGCATAGAAAGCTTAGATGTAGAGCTTTGTCGATGTCAAGGTTTGTCATGATAGTGATGGTGCACTCACGAAGTGCAATATGGATGCGACGTTTGTCTGGGGTGGTCCATTGCTGTCGCGGCAAATGGCGCTTCCAAAATCGGATCTTCTTGACTTCAAATATCTGAACACCTTAGCAACCCTCTTGTTTTTAATCTCTCACGACAATTCACTGATGCTTGCCTTTAGAAGCGATCTAGCCATACTTTTAAGTCCTTGGAAAGCATAACATTGCACTGAGTGCGAATTAGGCCAACATCAACCCTGTCAGGGCAACAAAAAAGGCCACAAGCTTCCTCCTTTTCAGCAACCTAAGGATCAATCAACGGCTGATAGGAAAGATCCTCTTGTATATGAACTTGCTGGGGTTTGGGAAAATGGCATTATTAGGGATGTGTTCTCATCCCATGTACATTTGCTTTGGCACAGATGCACCCCCAAGTTTCCATGCGGGGTCGAAGGCGGAGGGACGTACTTTGGGCACATTCGAAAGAAATCAGCTTTTATTCATCCGAGGGGCTTCGATATGCTAGTACCGCCATGAAGGCGTCATGATGTGGGTTGACTAATTATAAATGCACAAGGAACAATCTCCCTGAATCTCCGCTCCAGGACCGCCCTCTCTGGTTCCCATTGGCTCGCCTCCTTCAACCCATTGCTTTCTTTACTCAACCCTGTCTCGCTTTCGAACAGTCTTGTGGCACTCGTTATATTTAATGAGTCTGGTATTCTGTTCAACGTGCATGCCTTTGATCTGTTCATTCCCAGCAAATGTTCTTGAAACCTTTCATTTCATAAATAAAATTATATATACGCTGTCATGGGAAGACAGCATCACGCAAGGTCTTTGTGCTGGTTCCTAAGGCATAGTGGATGCGAGGGCGCCGGGGGGGGGGATGGGGGAATGGGAGAATGGGAGTGGAAGCTTGTGGAAGTATCCGAGGTAAAGGACTACGTTTCGAAGGGCACATGTTGAATTCTGCCGGTCATTTTGGAGAAGTGTTTACCACCTGTGGGTAAGTTCTGGAAGTCATTAACACCACACCTCCTGTGTCAACACCCACACTTATATCCAAACACTCCTTCCCAGCACTATTTCTTCATCATCCAGACCGGCTTCTCTTCCACTCTTCCACCTCCATCATAAGTCGCCCTTCATTCATCTAAATTCCCCCCTCAAACTGTTACCCATCTTCGTCACCTATCAAGCACATTCATCAACGAACACACTTGTCCCCTCGATTTGGGCTTGGTCAAACAAAGAACATGAGTACATCATCTCCTACACCAATAGATCTCATGAAGCTTCGTCAGGTAAGCCTAATATCACACAAAACTTTCCAACACACCACATTGACCTGATATCTCTCAGGACCGTAGTAGGAATGGCAACGACAGGGACCCCATCAACCTGCATCACGACGATGCAATCATGAAGATCGGGCAATCGTACCAGATGACAAAGATGCAGCTTCCAACACATTACGAAAATCCAACCTCGTTCCCAGTTAGCATAATGGATCTATTGAAGCCTAGCTGGGTACGTTTTGATCGACGTTCAATCCCTCAAATACATGTACTAACCTTGCTATCTGTCAGGGCCATCTCAAGCAAGGCAGGAGAAACACTCCTAGTCATCTGCCGGAAGAGGATGCAGTGTTGAGGGCTGGGAGACCAAGCTCAACATCGCAGACGGCGATTCCTGCCGATGTCCCTTTCCAGAGTTCATCCTCCATCAGCACGATGAACTCAATGGACCCCATCTTGGGGTCGCCGGTTCCATCACAGCCAGCATCCAGAGAGGTTCCTTCATTTCGATCCGTCGAAGGCGGGTACTTGCTGACAACACTTACGGGCTGTTACGACTGTATGATGGGGCCTGCCCAAGGTGTTGAGGAATTTTTCGACGGCGTCATAGCAGATACCGCGCCCCGTCGTTATCTGAGAAGGGAAGACATACAATTCGGGTCTGTCGAAACATTAGGTATGGTCACGAAAATCAAACTTTTGCCACACTGTCCGCTGACCTTGGCTTCTTAGCGAGTTTGGTAGCACCGAAGTCCCCCGTACCCCATGAAGAAGTCGTACAGCCACTGGTGTCCTCTGCAACATTGGCAGAGAAGTACGCTTTGACAGATTCATGGAATAGAGTATCCATCACCGACATTGATGAGCAGTGTAATGCATTGCTACTCGCATGCAGCTCTGCTCTCAAAGCCGAAAACCCTTTCTTAATTGAATGCGACCTAGCTGTTACTGAGCAGCATATCCTAAAGGGTCAACGTCAGGAAGCTGTGGCTACCAAGGTGGAAGGGCGATTTGCGGTGCCTCCAAACAATGACCTGCCTAAGTTTGAAGACATGATATCCTTTTCTCCTTTGACCGCCCCTGGCGAGGTGATATCACGGGCACCCTCTCCGCCAGAAAGCCCTACTTCTAACTTGGAAGAGCACCAGCATGCCACCCGTCGTCTGCTAGAATCCACCAAAGCACGCGCAACGCGCGACGATTGTATCAAGCGTCCAAAAACGCCCGTCGTACTTGAGGAGCTGGATTTGACATTTCTGGAGAGCTTCAACCTTCTTTCAACTCTATCCGATGGTGTTCTCCAGGATGCCGAGATCTATCCGGATGCTCATGGCTCTCAATGCTTTCAGCGCTCCACCCCTAATGTGTTTCTTCCTCTGGTCGATGGGAGGCAGCCTGGTGAAGAATTGCAATACCTCGACACAATCACAGATCATACCTTACCTGTATCAAGCAAAGACCAGCTAGCTTTTCGGTCGGCTAATCATGATAATGTTGCTGTTGTCAAGCTACCATCATCACCTCCATCGGGCTTCGACTCAGTCGCAGATCTCAATCTATCAGTCTCAACGCAAGACCATGTTGACATCTCACCAAATCAGAATGGCAGTGCTGTCGTTGTCAAGCTACCTGCTAGACCTGTCTGTCAAGAGGCACAGACCCCAGCATCCAATGTGAAGCCGTCCATGCAAGCGAGCATCGAGGCTCTTGATGTTGCAGCTGTCTTTGGTGCAGCTTCTGAAAATTGGGCTGACGACGATGAGGAGCTCGAAGCACTGACCGCCGAAGCCACTTCTCTTGAGGGCATTGAAGAAGCGCCGCCATTGTCCGAGATACCTAATCAAGATGTGGCCGTTGGGATTGACATGATTCAGCCAGCCGCGCTTCCTCTGAAAGTGGACGATGTAGTAGCATTGAGCACCCAAAAGGATTTCGATGTACTATCGCCCGCGGAGAAAGCAAGGACTACATTTGTACCGGAGAGTATTCGACAACACGCAGCACCATACGCTCAGACGCAGATCGATCAGCTTGTCACAATGCAAGGTCTTGATCGTAGGCTTGACGAATTGCAGGTTCTTTGGTCGAACAAGGTGACTGCTTCGAAGAACGAGCGGATGTCATCTGGAAACACCCGAAAAACTCTTGAACAAGGGAATCCAAATGGGTTTTGGCATCGCATGATCGGCCATGAGACGTCCAAAAATGCTGCACCTAGTGTCAAGGAGAATGTTGAGGATACTAAAGATGATAACGAGGTTCAAGTCTGCGAGCGGAAGCACCACATCAACTTCCTTGGACAGTGGTGCCCCAGCAAGAGCAACACGACCCCAGCAGTGTCATATTGGGCTATTTGTAATGGATACCGGAATGGTCGAGTCCTTGATGCCATATCGTTCAAGGGCGTAGGATGTGCAGAAGCAGCCAAGCGTGTTGATCCAGTGGAGTGTGATGGAGATTTGTCATTGCCACCTCAGCTTACAGGCGACAAGCTGAGGAACTTTGTGACTGGGCAGGTGAACATCGCCTACAAGCCGGTCGGAACGTGGCAATGTGACCAATACACTGCGGATGAAGATGTTCCCAACCATGTTGGAGCATTACCTCACCTCGCGGCTTTACTCGACGACTACGGGAGGCCAGTGGATTGCCCCGGCCTACAGTTGCCATACGTCATGGGATCGAATGAGGGTAGAACCGGACAAGCTCCACCTAAGACGAACATGATCATGGTGAGAGCTCTCGATACTCGAGGCGGCACTCCACTCCGAGGGTTCTTTTACTTCTGTCCAAACGGGGACCTTGCATGGAAAATTCAACGTCGTTTACCAGCCAGCAAGCCAAACACCATTCCAAGCCGAATTGCAGAGACTGTGGAAGACGTGACCGATCAGAGTTCTGGAGAGAATGCCGATGTCGTTGATGTGCTGAAAGCTTCAGGAACCCTGGAACCGGACCATAGCACGGAGAATATTAGAGCCGCGACGAACAAGCCAATTAGCGAAAATGCGGGCGCTTTTGGTTCTACAGAGGCTTTCAACGCTTCAAATATCACGCTGCAGGAGGACGAGGTTAGGCAGAATGTAATTGAAGATGTTCCGCTCGCGGCTATCGAAGGCATCGAGTCAGTCCAAGCCTCAAATCTGGAAGGCGACCATCCTAGCATCCTTGATACTGATCAAGATCGAACAATAGGCCCAGAGAAGAAGCTCGAGGACGCTGACGCCTGGTTTGATGAATATCGAGAAAAGCGTCGATTACAGAAGGGCCCACACGAGCGCTACATGCACCCTGACGACTGGTATGTTCACTGGAAAGCTAGGATAGACGATGAGCTTGCGTCGTACACCAAAGAGCATGGTCATCCACCGGCCCGGCAGCTCGATCGAGTTCGCTTGGGACTCTTTCCGTATGTGAGTGGAGAAGAGTGTCGGGCGAGCATGCTTGCATTTTGTCCAAGTGCCATTCGCCGAGTCTTCTTGAAGAGCCATGAAAATTCAAAACCCTCATTGTCAGAGGCATCGGGTCAACCCAAAGAAGTCGAGACTCCATGTACCTCGTCACGGAAAAAGGCATTAACACCGGCCAAAATTCCGAAGAACAAGAAAGCAACGCAAAAAGCCAAGGCACAGGATATCTCGACGCCTAAGAAGTCTGGAAAGATCCCACCACTGCAGAAATCGAAATTCTCAACCTTCTCGAAGCCGAATGAGTCTAGAGATGCCACCACGCCCAACAAAGCCGACGCTCCAGAAATTTCGGCTGACGAATATGTTGCGGCTATGGTTGGCAAGGGTGAAGACTTTGAGTTTGGCTCCGAAGAACACAATGCCTTTGTCAAGCAGCAGGAGGAATTGATGGCTTCCTTCGAGTCACCACTGGCTCGAAAGAACTCTGGCCGCGACTTCTCAGCCGAGAAGATGTTTGCGAGTACGGAAGTAGACGAGGTGATCGAGAGCCCTGCTGGTAATATAGGATCGTGGGTGATGAATGAGAACGGCGAGTTCAAGACACCATACAAGCCGCCTTTGACAAAGAAGGCTGGACCTTTCACAGCCGTCACTCCACAGAACGTGTTCACGACGCAGCCATTGGAGGCTGAACATGATCCTTGGGCGAAGCGAGGTTGCACGACTGAAGCCGAAACATTGCAGCTTACCCCTTGTAAGCCGTCAAAGATCAGAAAGCATTCACGAATGAACACGTTCGACTCCCCAAGGGCTTTGCCTGCACTCTCCACACCCGTCACTACTCTGAAGACCAATCCCACGCCAGTGGACGACTCTCCGAGCCGAGAGCAGCTGGCAGTAGAGAGGAAGCCACAGCACGTCCACGTCAACGATGGTAAAGCCAGCGCCATTGAGACCAGCAATATTGGTAGTGATGAATCCGCAGATTTGGGCACGCCACGGCAATCACTGCGCTCACCGACCCTGCCAAATGCAACTTCCGAGAATCCAGCACTCGATTTGCTGTTCCAATACGGAGATGAGGAGAAAGTGGCAGAGGTCCAGCGAATCATGGCAGCTGCGTCTGCAGACGCTCTCGAACTTCCAGAATGCAAGGAGGCTATGAACGCCTATGAGGATGCTTCAATGCAAGTACGGAAGCAGCATGCGTCCCAATCGCTCCGTTCCTCGACAGCAGGCCAATCCCGGGCGTTGGAGGGCATTGTGATCACAGATGGTGGAAATGAGCCGGTGGCTGAAGGAAACGATAGCTTAGTCGGAGCTGGATCAGTGTCGGACCCGGAAACTCATCAAGATATTAGGTTGCAGGGCAAGACTCAATTCACTAACGTTGTCTCTACCGCCCCGGACACGGCCTCGCAGCATGACCAAGAACACGATGATCACGAGAACGAAGGTCAGGAGCCACTCTCTGACAACGAGCTCGACGACGACCCAGAAGTCGGAAATTGTCTATTGAGTGCTGACGAGGTCGCGGCAAAAACTCGCACCTGGACAGAAAAGCATCGTATTTCTGATGATAGCAAGGACCTGACTGAAGCTGATGAGAACAAAATAGCCAGTAAGTTCACATACGATAGCTTCATGGGTAGGATGCTGGCTAGGCAGCCGCAGGCCAAGATGATAATGCCAAGCAAGAAAGTCGAGGATTTAGAAGAGGAAGGCACAGATGAAGTAGAGGAAGCAGATACTGGGAAGACAGTGCAGGAGCAGGGGACACGGATTTCGAGTCCAGATGACTCACACATCACATCTACCAGCCCAAACACGGTCCCACACATTCGTGAAACTTCGAACGAGACGACCGCGACCGCTGCTACTGCGTTGACATCAGATGATGAAGAGCCCACTGCGCAGCAAGAGATCACTGGAAAAGGACCTGCACCATCTGAGGACCCTACCCCGACGGTCGAGCCCACAAAAAAAAAGCCTAAGCAGTCATCCAACTCGGGCAGTAGGTCTCTCTACTCAGCGTTCCCGTTTAAGTACTCAATGACGCAAGCGAGTGCAGCAGCTCGAGGACCAACATGCGGCTATTCTCTTGGGCACGTGGCCCTTGCAGTGGTATGCGGATTTGGTCTGAAGCTTCTATGGGACAAGACACCATAGACTCGTCCGGAGTCCGGAGTCGGAGCATGGCAACGGAGTATGGACATTGCGAACGGTGTTTAATGCAACGAAATGCTGGGATTGTTGGGGACAGAATGGGGCAGGGAGATTCCGTTCGGCGCTTGAGGTTTGTTTTGATGCGAGTTATAACGATAAATTGCGTGGGCATGGTGTACAGTGCTCGAAATCTTTGAAGAGTTTTAAAGGATATGAGTGATGGAAGTGAGCAGGAGGGGTTCTCTATTGAGCGTTGTTGGGTGTATCTTTCTGCGCAACGTCTTAACGTTAGACAGGGAAAGAATGTGTGAGAGACGCTTGAATTTGCATAAACCGACTTGTTAGAAGGAGGTCAGGGATGAGAACATGGGACATGTCTTGTAAGAGTACTCTGAAACAAGTGAGTTGAGATCAAAAGCATTGCACATATCACATACAAAGCAAATCACAGACCATTCGAAATTCGATGTATATCAGCGTATGGCCCAAGAGAGCAAGAGCAACGCACCGGCAAGCCGAGCAGTAGATTCATTACCTAACTTTCGAGCACCATCTGACCCAGTTCCGTCTCCCGATGTGTCCGCTACGGGCCTAACATTGTCCTTTGCTGCCTTGTAGGAATCTACATGTCGCTTTTCGGACGTTGCCTTTGGTATGTGACACCTGCCCCGTCCGATTTACTGAGCATCCGCGGCAAGATGGGCTTCCGTTATTAATCGTTACATTCTTCACTGCTTAGTACAGCCAACCGAATGGAAAGCATATAAGTGCGATCGATTTTGTTCCGTACGTGTGAAGAAATATCATAGATTGCAAAGAGGATGCGGATGTTGACTGAGCTGATGAATCCATGCTCAGAGCCTATCAGTAGATCCTATTTCAGCCTGGTGAGCCCAGACACAGCGTGAGTATTGCGAACGAGCACAAACGGTTTGATCTGAGAGGAATCTTCCGATAGAGCGAATTTCTACACATCACGTAATCTTTCTCCACGACTAAAGAGTGCAATTCAGAATGCCTCGCTAGATCTACCTGCTCGCATTCCCCGTGTCGAAAGCCACAAAAATGAACGGTGGCCGAGCGCACTGGGCAATCTTCGTCCCTACCATCGATTCCTCTACGAAAGGAAAGGTCATCCAGGTGACCGGTAATCCCTTTATGGGCTTCACCCTCGAGTTCAAACGCAACTACGATATCGAAAACGAGAGCCGAGCGCACCACATGCTTCCCCTTGCTCTCATTGACGATAAGCATATCGGCGATAGCACGATCGACGGGAACGGAGGTTCCTCGACTGATAGCAATGCTCGGGATAAGCTCGAGTCTGAGGCTAAGAAGATAGTTCCGCCGGGCTTCAGCATGGAACCATTCAATTCTCTCTTTGTATGACGCCTGATCTTTGAAAATTGATGTTTGGTTTTGGATGTTGATATCTTAACAGTACAAGGCCTGTCAGGATTGGACTAGAGAGTACGTATCGCTATTGATTCAACGTGGTATAATCCCACAGGAAGCGAGCCACGTTTTAGACCAAGCCAAAGCAATTGAATCCACAGCATAACAATGACGCCGAGGCGTGAAAGTGGATGGGTGCAGATTGGCCAACTTCCATTGCTATCATAGGACTCTATTGAGTAAGCACACGCGGTGGTATCTTGTGAAGCATCTAGGCACTGCGGAAGACATAAACAGTTCCATTCGCTACGAGGAAACAAGGGGCACTAAACTTTGCAGTATTCCCAGTATGCTGGATATCATCTAGCTTTGTGCCAATCGAGGATCGCCCGCATTTTTGGCGGTCCGTCAGACTCGGGAAATATAATGATGTTGCTGGATATTCCCACTGGTCAAGCGGATACGAGTAAGGTCATTAAGCATTGGGCGCATGAGATCCAGGAAGAAATTTCAATTTTAGAGATGGCATTTTTCCATAGCTACCCAATTGGATAGGCAGTCGTGAAAATCTTTGACTGAATCAAAAGAGCCCTCGCCTCCTGCATAGACATAACAAAGTCGCAATTTGGGATTGCTTTTTGAGGTGCCTCTGTAGGCACTGCATCGGGGTTGTTCATATCTGTGGCATAACGGAAGTGCTTTTAATGAGAAGGATTTTGATGCAAATGACTCTCAATCGTCTCGTACAGAGGCTTCCTGTCTCCTTGAAGGAATTTCAAAATGTCTGCTCGAGTCACAGCGCAGTGTGTCCAGAAGTCAAGAAAGTATCAAAAGCGGAGATGAAAGAAAGAAGGTTTTCAGTCGAACCCGCGTAATGCGCTAGTCCTAAACCTCGATATCAGCCTTGGCATGTGGCAGTAAGTCTGCACACCCTTCGTTACTCCAACAAACTAAGCGGCCGCCCTATTCACCATGGCAAATCCGTCACAGCTCTACTTACTAGCCGACCATATCAAACTCTCCCTCCTCGAACGCCAAAGAGCAATCTCCCTGAACATCGAACCCAACTCCCAAGATGGCCACATATCCCGCTCCCTGGAGTCAATGCGCGAAGGCATCGAAACCCTGGAGGTCGAACAAACCCGATTTTCAGAAACAGGCGACACGTACGCCCCTCTCTCCCACACCCCTCCCTCCTTCCACTACACCTCTTACAAAACCCTCACTAACCTTCGCACCCAGCACCGCGGCATCCACCCTCAAAGAAACCACCACCCGCCTCCGCACCCAACACGACGACCTAACCGCCCAATTCCGCGGCTTCCCCAGCG
>JAABUQ010000789.1_pt1 | contig 73257 bp, 70 predicted proteins | sample 5560001 | NCBI WGS metagenome assembly JAABUQ01 (sample SAMN10711888, study PRJNA513371) | rock metagenome | isolation source: Antarctica rocks | place: Antarctica: Victoria Land, Finger Mt nord | collected 2015-12-18 | reverse complement strand
GCACCAGCCCCCGACCAGCCCGCCTACACCCTCCACGCCAACACCCGCCTCGTCCTCACCGACGTCACCGTCACCGACCGCGCCGGCAACCCCGTCCACAACCTCCCCGCCACCGCCTTCCACATCCTCGACGGCAAGACCCCGCAGAACATCTCTTCCTTTGAGGAGCACACTGCCGCTAGCAACGCCGAACAGACCCCAACCGCTCTCACCACCGATGTCGCCCGTCCCACAGGCGTCTACAGCAACGACTTCCTCCGCCACGCACCGCCCGTCCTCAACATCATCGTCCTCGATCTCACCACCATCCAGATGGAAGACCAGATGTACCTGAGCTACCAGCTCGGCCAGTTCCTCAAGACCTTCCCCGCCGGCCAGCCCCTCGCCATCTACGAGCGCGACGGCCCCATCACCGTGCTCCTCCAGAACTTCACCGCCGATCGCAACCTCCTCCTCGCCGCCGTCCACAAAGGCCTCCCCCGCTTCCCCCCGCGCGGCGCCATCTACCTCAGCGATCTCGACACCCTCAGCCAGCTCTCCACCTATCTCAGCGACCTCCCCGGCCGCAAAAACCTCCTCTGGTTCTCGAGCGGGTCCTCCCTCTTTCTCCAGCCGGACGCCACCCAGTTCCAGGACATCGCCGCCCTCCGCCGCGTCTACGACTCGCTCGAAGCCAACCGCATCGCCGTCTATCCCATCGACGCCCGCGGCCTCACCACCGGGAATGTCTTCGGCATGGTCGGCCAGCACGTCGTGATGAGCGAGGTCGCCGAAGCCACCGGCGGCCACGCCTTCTTCAACACCAACGGACTTAAGGAGGCCGTCCAGAGAGTCACCTCCACCGGCGGCGACTTCTACACCCTCACCTACTCCCCCAAAAACTACAAGGAAGACAAGAAGTGGCACAAGGTCCGCATCACCCTCGACGACGTTCCCTATAACCTCAGCTACCGCCGCGGATACTTTGCCGACGGCTTCAACACCTCTAACCTCCACTCCGCCCGCTCCGTCACCCACCTCTTTGCCGGCGGCGGGTCTTCCGACGCCGGCAAAACCTCCACCCCGGCAGGGAACCAGACCGCAGCCAACACCGCCCCCATCGTCTTCCAGGCGCGCATCCTCCCCAGCTCCGACCCCGCAGCCGGTCCAGCTTCGCAACCCGTCCTCAACCCCAACCGGAAGGCGCCCGCCAAGCCAAAACATGGCTCCATTCCCTACTCCGTCACCTACAGCGTTCCCGCCGACGACCTCACCCTCGCCTCCGCGGCGGCCGGAGACGGGTCCATGGAGGTCATCGTCGCCGCCTTCGCCTTCAACAGCTACGGATCCGTAGTCGACCAGCACGTCCAGCGCATGACCCTCGCCATCAACCGGGAGAAGTTCCGGCTCCATCCGCACATCGACGTGCCGCTCAACCTCCAGCTCCAACTCGCCAAAGGCGAGATCTACCTCATGCTCGCCGTCGTCGATGCGGCCAGCGGACGCTCCGGAAATCTCCAGATCGCCATGGACGTCCCGACTCCGCCCAAGCCGGTGAAATGACCCCACCCGCCTCGCCCCGGCCCGCCCGGTCCCAACGCACCGAAGGCTCTCCCGGCGCCCCCGCTCCGCCATCCACCGCCTCCGCGCCAACACCCCGGCCCGCCATCCGCATCGGCACCGCCGGCTGGTCCATCCCGCGAGCCACCGCGGTCTCCTTCCCCGCCCCCGGAGCCCATCTTGAGCGCTACAGCCGCGTCCTCCCCTGCTCCGAGATCAACGCCACCTTCTACCGATCCCCTCGGCCCTCCACCTACGCGCGCTGGACCGCCTCCACGCCCGAAACCTTCCGCTTCTCCGTCAAAGCGCCCAAGTCCATCACCCACATCGCCGCCCTCGCCTGCACCCCGGCCGAACTCCAGCTCTTCCTCGACGAAGCGCGGCAGCTCGGCGGCAAACTCGGCCCTATCCTCATCCAACTCCCGCCCAAACTCGCCTTCGACCCCGCCCGCGCCCAAACCTTCTTCGCTCTCCTGCGTAGCCTCCACACCGGCCCCGTCGCCCTCGAGCCCCGCCACCCCACCTGGTTCACCCCGGAAGCCGATTCGCTCCTGAACCAGTTACAGATTGCCCGAGTCGCCGCCGACCCCGCCATCACCCCATCCGCCGCCCATCCCGGTGGCCACCCCAGCCTCCTCTACCACCGCCTTCACGGCTCCCCACGCACCTACTACTCCCCGTACACCCCGGAGTTCCTCGCCCAACTCGCCGCGGACCTCCGGCAAAGCTCCTCCCCCGACATCTGGTGCATCTTCGACAACACCGCTTCCGGCGCCGCCGCCGCCAACGCCCTCACCCTCCTCCAAAGCCTCCTGGCTCCTAGCGCCTAGCTCCTAGCCAGAAACTCGTAGCCAAAGCTACCTGCCCCGGTAGTTCTGCGCATACACATCCCTCGGCAGACCCTGCGCCCGCGCCTTCGACCTCATCGACGCCGCCCGATCCGCGCTCATCCACCCACCCACGGTCACCAGGTACGGCGCCCGCCCGCTTGGCGAAAACACCTCCGGCTTCAGCCCTGGATGCCGCGCCGCAATCGCATGAGCCTTTTGAGCCGCCTGCGCCTCGCGGTTGTACGTAAACGCCACCACTCTCCACTGCGCGGAGTCGCTCGGCGCCGCCGGCGCCGTCACCACACGCCCGCGCGCCCCAACGCTCTCCCGCGCCGTATCCGCCGCCGCCGGTTGCGTCACCGGCGCACTCGCCGCATCATGGGCCGGCGGCCGGTTCACCGAGCTCTGCTGCGGCTCCGTCACCGCCGAGGGCGCGTCCTGAACCACCGATCCCGTCTGCCCCGCCCGCCCCGCGCGGAAGAAGTGAACGCCCAGCAGCACCAGCAGCAGCACACCCACCGCGACCGCCACCAGCAGGCCCCTCCGCTTCGGCTCCTCCATCGGCTCCATCACAATCCGGTCGTCGGCCCGTGGCGTTCGCAGATGCGCCCCCACCCCATCGCCCCCGCCTACCGCCTGGCTCGCCAGCCGGCTCGCAACCGTCGCCGGAGCCGTCGCTGCCGCACCGGCCGCCGAAACCGCGGCGACCCCCAGCGGCCCAGCCGGCGTCACCCCCGCAACCGGACGCACCGGAGTCTCCATCCCCTGCACCGCCACCGGCGCTGCCATCCCAGCCGCCAGCGCCGCTGCAGCACCAGCCGTCAACACCGGCGAGGCAGCCGCCGGCAACGGTCCCACACCGTCACCCCGCGACCCCGCTCGTCCTCCCGGCTCCCTCGCCCGCTCCGCCCCGCCGCGCGTCTCCGCCTTGGGTGCCCCCGCCGAACTCTCATACACCACCGGCCGCGTCGCTGCCCGCCCCGGTCCGCCAGGCTGCAGCGCCGCTGTGATCGAGCTCAACCCCCACGCCCCGCTCTCGCCCTTCCGCACCAGCTCCTCAAACGGAACCGGCAGCCGCGTCTCCCCAAACCTCCGGCTCCGCGTCAGGCACTCCGATAGCAGCAGCGAAAGCCCCCGCACATCCTTGCTCCTCAGCGCCGCTCCCTCCGCTCCCTCCGGAGCCTCGCGCACCACATCGCTCCGCAGCTTGATCGTCTCGCCCTGGGCCAGAACGTTCTCGGCCTCCACGTGCTCATGCACCAGCCCCTTCGCATGCAGCGCCTCCAGACCGTCCGCCACGCTCAGCGCAATTTGCTTCGTCTCCTCCGTCGTTAGCGCCCGTTCCCGCAGCACCTCCGAAAGCTCCATGTCCGTCGGCTCCATCACCGCGTACACCAGGTGCGTCCCATCCAGCACCGTCTGGCCGCACGCCAGAACCTCCAGCAGATGCTTCTCCTTCAGGCCCGTCACCCGCCGCCACCGGTCCAGGATCTCCTCCTCGTCATTCAGCGACTCGATCAGCCGAATCGTCGCCGGCGCGCCCGCCTCGTCCCGCGTCATGAAGTACGCGCTTCGGCCCTTCGGCCCAATCAGTTGGTCAAGGTGAAATCTGCTGTCAACGGTCTTACCTTCAAAATCGTTCCAAAGCTCCATCGTTCTATCCGTTCCTGGGGGAATTTGCAAAAAAGAAAAGCCGCGCACGGCAAAACCATCCGCACCGCAAAATTCCGAAACCCGCGCAGCAGGATCGGGAACGCCCCCGGCCAGAAACACTCTGTCAGACCCGGCGCCCCGTTTGCAAACCCAATTATCCTCCATCCAACACCAGCGCTCAAACCGCCCCACGCAACCGTAACAACCCCCTTCCAGGGCCTGACCTACCCGCCCGAAACCTTTCCCCGCAACGCCTCCGCGATCGCCCGCTCCGCCAGCGGCCCCATCACCGCATACCCCGCCGCATTCGGATGCACCCCGTCGAACGACGTCCCCTCCCGCATCCCGCTGCGCCCATCCACCAGCGCCGTGTAATAGTCCAGATACACCAGCCCCTCGGTCGCGCAAAACTCCTTCATCCACCCGTTCAGCGACCGTATCTCCCCGACCGGCTCCACCACCGGCCGCCACGGATACCGAAGCGCCGGCGTGATCGACGCCAGCACCACCCGGATCCCATTCCGCTTCGCAATCGCCGTCATCGCCCGGAAGTTGTCCTCGATCATCTCCGGAGTCTCCGGCCCCGTATTCCCCGCCACATCGTTCGTCCCCGCCAGAATCACCACCGCCGCCGGCCGCAGCCGCACCACATCCTGCTCAAACCGCACCAGCATCTGCGGCGTCGTCTGCCCGCTGATCCCGCGATTCACATACCCCTTGCCCGGAAAGAACTCCCCCGTCCCGTTCTGCCGACCCCACGCATCCGTGATCGAATCCCCATAAAACACCACCCGCCGCTCCCCTGCCCCCGGAGCCCCCAACCCCTCGTTCTCCGCCCGGTACCGCCCCATCCCCGCCCAGTCCGCCAACTGCCGCTGCATCCCGGCAATCTGCTTCGCGACCTCGGCCCCAGACAAAGCCCCAGTCCCAACCCCAGCCCCAGTCCCAGTCCCACTCTGCGCCCCCACCCCAGCGCCCGCCAGAACGCTGCCCGCCACAACCGCACCCGCCAGCAGAACGCCGTTCCCGAATCGTCTCATCTTCTACCTCTTCCCCTGTGCCGCCGGCGCCGCCAGCGCCTCGTCGATCGCCGCCTGCGCCAGCGGAGCCATCACCGCATACCCCTTCACCGTCGCATGCACCCCATCCACCGTCAGCTCCGCCTTCATCCCGCCATCTTTGTCCGCCAGGGCGCTGTAGTAGTCCAGGTAAACCAGCCCATGGCTCGCGCAATAGGCCTTCAGCCACGCGTTCAGGGCCCGGATCTTCTCCGCCGGTTGCAGCCCCCGCCTCCAGGGAATATCGCTCGCCGGCGTGATCGACGCAAACACCGCCGTGATCCCGTTCGCCCTCGCCAGCTCCGCCATTGACGTCCAGTTCCCTTCCGTCATCTCCGGCGTCATCGGCCCCGTGTTCCCGGCCACATCATTGGTCCCGCCCAGAATCACCACCACCTGCGGGTGAAGCTCAATCACATCCTGCCGAAACCGCACCACCATCTGCGCCGTCGTCTGCCCCCCGATCCCCCGGTTGATGTACCCCTTCCCGGGAAAGAACACACTCCCACCCTTCCCCCAGTTCTCCGTCATCGAAGCTCCAAAGAACACCACCCGCCCCTCGACCGGGATCCCGGCTCCCAGACTCCCCGTCTGATTGAGTGGCCCCCCGGCCGGCACCGCCGCATTCGCCGCCCGGTAGTACCCCAGCTGCCCCCAATCCGCCAGCTTCCGCTTGATCCCCTCCACCTCAGACACAGTCACCGCTCCCGCCGCCGCCGCCGAACCCCCAGCCGCACCCGCTCCCGCCTGCTTCAACCCCGTACCCTGCCCCAGCATCGCCAAGCCCCAGCCCATCACACCCATCACCATCAAACCCGCAATCCGCATCCCCACACCCCCAACGCAACTCCGCCATCCTAACCCCCCACGCACCCCGTCTCTCTTTATCCGTCTCCGCGCCCTTCCCCGCACGGCAGCGTCCTCTGCCTTTGCCGCTGCCTTGCCTGCGCCGTCCCTGCTTCGTCCTTCCGCTCATCTTTCTGCTTCGTCCTTCTGCTTGTCTTTTCTGCTTTGCCCTTCTGCTTCGTCCTTCTGCTTTGCCCTTCTGCTTCTTCCTCCGCCTCCGCCACCACCTCCCTGCTGTACTTTGAAACTACACATGCAGCCCGGAATCTCCACCCACGTCTTTCTCCCCCACCGCCTCCACACCGGCCTCCTCGACGCCATGCACCGCGCCGGAGCCACCGCCATCGAGATCTTCGCCGCCCGTCACCACTTCGACTACACCGACCGCTCCGCCAACCGCGACCTCAGCACCTGGTTCCGCGACACCGGCACCCGCCCCTCCCTCCACCAGCCCCTCTACGCCGACGCGCAGTGGAGCCGCCACGTCGCCCCCAACCTCAACCTCATCGACCTCGAAAAATCCCGCCGCATCCTCGCCATGGACGAGACCAAGCGAGCCCTCGAGTCCGCCGAGCAGATCCCCTTCCGCTCCGTCACCCTCCATCTCGGCGCCAAGGACGACCCCTGGGACGAGCGCGCCCTCGAACACTCCCTCACCGCCATCGAGCACCTCAAAGCCTTCGCCGGCCCCCTCGGCGTCCAGATCCTCCTCGAAAACCTCCAGAACGACGTCACCACCCCCGAACACCTCCTCGAAATCCTCCGCGTCGGCCACTTCGATACCGTCGGCATCTGCCTCGATCTCGGCCACGCCCACCTCATCAACGACAAAGACCCCGCCGCCGGCATCGACGCCGCGTTCGAGCTCCTCAAACCCCGCATCGCCCAGCTCCACCTCCACGACAACCACGGCCGCACCGACGAACACCTCTGGCCCAGCCTCCCCACCACCCCCGACCGCGAAGGCAAGCTCCGCAGCAACGACCTCCCCAGTTCCACCATCGATTGGCGACACATCCACCGCCTCACCTCCACCCTCCCCCCAGACACCCCAGGCATCCTCGAGATCGCCCACGACCTCAACGAAACCCCAGACTCCGTCCAGCAAAAAGCCACCACCTTCTTCGACTTCCAACACCGCCTCACCGACCAAGCCAGTGCGAAATCAGAGCAGCCACAATGAACGCTCAATTGACCCTGCTTGTCATATCCGGTCTCGCCCTGACCTTAGAAGCGGATGCCCAGCCTCTCCGTGTCCAGGTCCTGAACGGCAGAGATGCTCAGCCTGTCGTTCGCGAGCACGTCAACATCTTTCGCGCGGGTAGCTCCGGTGATCTGTCAGGGGATCGAAACATTACCGGGTTGACGACCGATGCGGATGGCGTTATCACGATCTCCGATATCGCCCTTGACACTAAGTTCTTCTACGTCTTCGTCGACTGGCATCGGCAGTGCACAAAAGCGAAGAATGTTGTCCCGTTCTCCTTGCCGAACGTTCTCGCGAAAGGCGTCGTAAGCGAGAACACCTGTAAGCCCGCCATTACGCGAGCCTCCGCACCCGGAACACTCATCCTCTTTGTTCGCGACGAGAGCCTCTTCGAGAAGATGGCACACTAACTTGGGTAAACTCGAAGGGACATGTCGAGCGAAACCACCGCCCCACCCACACCCCCCATCTCCACCATCGCCCGCATCGGCGACCACGTCGGCCAAACCGTCACCCTCCAGGCCTGGCTCTACAACCTCCGCTCGTCCGGAAAACTCCTCTTCCCCACCTTTCGCGACGGCTCCGGCACCATCCAGGGCATCGTCCCCAAAGCCGCCGTCCCCGAGCACGTCTTCACCACCCTCAAAGAGCTTCAGCTCGAGAGCTCCCTCACCGTCACCGGACAGGTCCGCGCCGACGCCCGCGCGCCCTCCGGCTTCGAGCTCGACGTCCACGACATCCACGTCCTCTCCGCCGTCGATCCCGCCCACCCCTTCCCCATCTCCCTCAAAGAGCACGGCGTCGACTTCCTCATGGAACACCGCCACCTCTGGATCCGCACCCCCCGCCAGTCCGCCATCCTCCGCGTCCGCGCCACCATCATGCGCGCCGCGGCCGAGTACTTCGACCGCAACGGCTTCATCCGCACCGACCCGCCCATCCTCACGCCGAATGCCTGTGAGGGCACCTCGGAGCTCTTCGAAATGAAGTACTTCGAAGACGACATGGCCTACCTCACCCAGTCCGGCCAGCTCTACATCGAAGCCACCGCCCTCGCCCTCGGAAAGGTCTACTCCTTCGGTCCCACCTTCCGCGCCGAAAAATCCAAAACCCGCCGCCACCTCACCGAGTTCTGGATGGTCGAGCCCGAGATGGCCTACGCCGACCTCGAAGACCTCCTCCAACTCGCCGAACGATATCTCACCCACATCGTCTCCACCGTCCTCCACCACCACCGCGCCGACCTCAAAGTCATCGGCCGCGACATCGCCAAACTAGAACTGGTAATCGCCCCCGACGACTCTTCTTCCGCTAATCCCCAAAGTCCTTCAGCTGATTCCCAAAAATCCAAAGGTTTGTCATCCTTCGCCGCAGGCGGAGGACCTGCTTCTCTACCCGCCGAAGCCGCATCCGCCCCACGCAGTGGGTTCCCCCGCCTCTCCTACGACCAGGCCCACGCCATGCTCGAACAGGCCTTCGCCCAGGGCAAGATCGACACCCCCCACAAGGACGGCGACGACTTCGGCTCCCCCGACGAAACCTACATCAGCTCCCAGTTCACCAAGCCCGTCATGATCCACCGCTACCCCGCCGCCATCAAGGCCTTCTACATGCAGCCCGACCCCCTCGACCCCACCAAGGCCCTCTGCGTCGACGTCCTCGCCCCCGAAGGCTACGGCGAAATCATCGGCGGCTCCCAGCGCATCGACTCCTTCGACCTCCTCAAACAACGCATCGAAGCAGCCCACCTCCCCCTCGCCGCCTTCGAGTGGTACCTCGACCTCCGCCGCTACGGCTCCGTCCCCCACTGCGGCTTCGGCATGGGCATCGAACGCGTCGTCGCCTGGATCTGCGGCCTCGACCACGTCCGCGAAACCATCCCCTTCGCCCGAACCCTCAACCGCATCTACCCCTGAGATCAAGTGGCGCTAACCTTTGAGGGGTCGATCCACGACGGGCACCCAGCCCTCGTAGCCGAGCTTCATCTCTTTCAACAAGCAAGAGTAGAGTCCGCGTGGAAGCGTTAGCTTCTAATGCGGCCGACGACACACCTCTAACCCCATTTAAAGTGCGCGAACGCTCGATGTCAAAAACTGAAATTGCTGATTACGGTAGGACCATGCAGGCCGGATTACAAACGCGGCTGGTTACCTTCCTAGTCCACATCACTTCGCTCGCCTCCACTCCAAAGAAGCCACACTGGGCGACTTCATTGCCACTCTGACCTTTCGTTCTGTGTCGCCTCCGCCGGCACCTAGCAGTGACTGTAAACTCCCATTCCCACAATCGGGTAATCCGCAATTGTGACTATTGGTGTGGCCCGATATCGAACCCTCACAGGTACACTGCAGACCATTCACTTAGTACTGCTGTCCTTCTCCCAGGAATGAGATCCCATGAGCTGTCGTCCTTCCTCCTATCTCCCAGCCGCAAGCCCGGCTCACTCGTCAGTCCGGGAACATACCCGCGCAAGCCATGCCCAGCTGTCGGCCAGGTCTGACCGCCGTGGGTAACCTCGCCAACGCAACCATGCCCTCGCCGGCCAGCCCCACCTTCGCGCAGAGCGTGGAACTCGCAACCGCTCGGGCAAACAGGTACGCGGCCTCGCGGACCCTCGTCTGGACCGCATTCACCCTCCTCTATGTCATCCCCACCGTCCTGCTCAGCCGCATCAAGCTCTTCTGGGATGACGAGTTCTTTACCCTCTACCTGTCGCGAACCGCTGATTGGAAGACCCTGCTCCAGGCCCTCGCCACCGGCGCCGATCAACATCCCCCCAGCTTCTACTACCTCACCCACGGCATCCTCGGCCTGTTCGGAACCAGCCCAGTCACCCTCCGCCTCACCGCAATCGCCGGCTTCTGGCTCCTGTGCATCTGCCTGTACGAGATCGTAAAGCCCCTGACCAACCCCATGTGGGCCGTCGTCGCCATGCTCCTGCCGTTGACGACACCTCTCTACTACTACGCCATGGAGGCCCGAGCCTATGGTCTCGTCGTTGGATTCATCGCTCTCGCCGCTCTGTCCTGGTTCCGGGCATCGGCCTTCCATCGCCGCGGAGTCTACCTCCCTCTCCTCGCGTTGAGCCTGGCCGGCGCCGTCGCCAGCCACTACTACGCCAGCATGGCGGTCGTGTGTCTGGCGCTCGGAGAGTTGGTGCGCACCGGCACTCGGCGTCGCATCGACTGGCCGATCTGGGTCGCATTTGCCTTTGCCGCGCTTCCCATCCTGCTCTTCTTCCAAACTATTCAGAGCGCAAAAGGTTACTCCACTCACTTCTGGGCAGTCCCCATCTGGTCCGATGCCATCTACTTCTACCCGGCCGAACTGGGATCCGGACCGATCGTCGTCCTCGGCGCCCTAGGCGTCGTTCTCTGCTTCAGAATCAGCCTTGGAACCCAAAAGAAAGCCTGGAAAGGCGTCGACCGAAAAGCGCCTCTCAACCTCTGGCAGGTCACGGCAACCTGCGCTCTCAGCGCCCTGCCGGTCCTCGTCATGACCATTGCCAAATCGGTCACGCACGGCTTCGCCGATCGATACGCGATCTCCGCCATCGTCGGCGTAAGCGTCCTGCTCTCGTACCTCCTCTATCGCGTCATGCCGCACCCCAGGGCAGCCGTGGCCGCGTCGGCGATCTGCATCGCCATGTTCGGCTTTCAAGTTCATAAATTCAGAGACACCTTTCAAGACCACCGCGACTCCATGGCCGGAGACATCCGGAATCTGTCCGAAACCCGCGATCAACCGGTGGCGATGATGGGGATCACCGTCTTTCATCGGCTCTCCTTCTACGCTCCCCGCCAACTAGCCAGCCGTCTCGCCTACCTCTCCGACCCCGATACCTCCATCCAGTACATCGGCCACGACACCATCGATCGCGGCCTGCTCGATCTCGATCCGTGGTTCCCCATCAACGTCATCCCCATGCGATCCTTCCTCGAAGCCAACCGCGAGTTCCTCGCCTACGGCAACACGAATCATTGGAGCTGGCTGACCTTCGAACTCCCCAAGTGGGGTCAGACCAAGCTCCTCGGACGCCGCGAACACGAGTGCCTGCTGTTCTCGGTCACCGACGTCCATCCCCCGCCCGGCGCGGACGTCCCTCCCCAGCTGCGGTGGACCTCCTCGAGCATGCTGTATACCAAAATGCCCCAGACCGGGCCCTCTTTGTGCGAGCGGTACATGGGCGCAAAGAACTGTCCCTGAGCATGCTTCCCCCCACCGTCTTTACAGCGCCTTTACAGCCCTCTCCCCGATCATCAAGATGCCGGTCGCCGACCAGGGAGATCCAACGTGAACGCCATCTCACAGAACGAACGCACCCTCCGCCACAACGCCATCCAGCGCTACACCCGTACCCGTAACCGCCTACGCTCCCACCACCGCCGAAACCTTCTCCGCTTCGTTCTCCTCGCCCTGGCGATCCTTCTCGCCACCTGGGCCCTGGCCGCCCACTTCACCACCCTGCATCGATAGACAAAACATTTCCCACCCCGGAGACAGACTTTGCCCCTCAGGCCCAGTTTGGTCCACAACAACACTCAAATCCGCCCACAGACCCTACCGAACCTTTGGCAGCTCGCTTGCAACCATGCAAGCAACTGCATAAGCCGCTCAATCGGCTCGCACAAAGGACGACACCATGGCCTCCACCCACCTCTTCACCTGCCTCTGCGGAACTCAAAAGAAAACCAGCAATCACTGGATTCTTGCCCTGCGCACGCCCACCGGCATCAAGTTCCTCCCCTGGGACTGGAACCTCGCCGCCGGCGACAACGTCACCATCCTTTGCGGCGAGGGCTGCGCCGCTGCTCTGCTCAGCCGCTCCCTCGGCGACTGGAAGCACGCCAGCATGCGCCAGGCACCCACGCGAGCCTCAGCCGTCGCCTAAATGGCCCGGTCTACTTCTCGCTGCTCGGCGGCGCTAGGCCCTTTAGCCGCAGATACAGTGCCAGCGTCGCATACTGCTCGTTGTCGTGCGACACGTTGCCCCACATCAGCCCGATTCTTGATCGCTTGCTTCCAAAGGCGTCGAAGCTCTCCGTCAGATTGGTGTCCGTCAGCGCCGCATACGCCCGATCGCACTCCGCGAACGACGCCTTCAACGCTGTGACCACCGCAGCCTTGTCCGCGGTCTCCGCCGGAACCTTCGGCAGCTCCTTGGTTCGGTTTGCCGCGCCGCAGCTCCGCAGTTGCGCCTCGGTCACATGGTTCACCACCCGCGCAAACGTCCGTATCTCGGGCGTGGGCTTGTACCCGTAATCCGTCGCCGGCATCGCGTCCGCCGCCTTCAGCACATTACCTTTCAGGGACGCATAGCTCCGCTGGACCTCGCTCGCGGGCCCGCCCGCTGGCCCCTGCGCCAGCCCTGTACCCGAACCCATGCACCCCGCCAGCACGCCGCACAACACCATCCTTCGTCGCATCGCACACACCTCGTCTACACGCAACAGCCTACACGCCCCGGCAGAAGAAGCTCACATCACCTCGTCGATCGCGGCCCGGAGCTCCTCCAATTCCCAAGCCCCCTCGTACTGCTCGCCGTTGATGAAGAACGTCGGCGTCCCATGCACACCGCTCCGCACACCCCCGTCCAGATCCCGCTGGATCCGTTTCACAAACCTCTGCTCCTCCACGGCCGTCCGCGCGTCCTCACCATCGAGGCCCAGCCGATCCACGGTTTCCACCAGCATGGGCAGGCTCAGCTTCCTCTGGTGCTCGAAGATCGCATCATGCATCTCCCAGAACTTGCCCGCCGCGCCCGCAAACTCCGCCGCCTCCGCCGCCGGCTCCGCCAGCGAGTGGATCTCCGTCAGCGGAAAGTTCCGGTACACAAACCGCAGCTTCGATCCAAAGTGCTTCTGGATCTGCTTCACCATCGGGTAAGCCATCCCGCAGTCCGGGCACTGGAAGTCTCCGTACTCCACCAGCGTGGCCGTCGCCCCTTCGCTGCCCTGGGCATGATCCTCTGCCGTTACCTTGACGTGTAACTTCGCCACAAACCCTCCCGTTCGGCCCCGCGCTGTCACTAGCTTTGTTCCTGGTTGGATGCAGTTGGATGCATCGGACCCCCAATTCACTGCGGCCGACGCGCTCGGCAACCGGGAAAAGCCGCAGGAACATGCATCTTTCAGCCCGTCCATGCGTCTAAATATTGTGGTATTCTTTGATCGGGAACGTACGCCCTCGATGCCCCGACCTCTCCTGAGATCGCGGCCGGCCAAAGCGGTCTTCACCGCACCCCCTACGTCCCATCCAAGTATCATCCCCTGACCTGCTGCGCCTGTCGCTCTCCCCACAGCCGCAATCCGCAGTTCAACGCAACAGTTTATGAGCAGGAGTACGTGCACACGTGGCTGACGAAAACGATAAGTACGAAGATGACATCGATAAGCTGATCGACACCGGCAAGGAGAAGGGCTATCTCACCTATGGCGAGGTAAACGACCTGCTCCCCGGGGACATCACCACCCCCGACGACCTCGACGATCTTCTCACGACCATCAACACCCAGGGCATCGACGTGCTCTCCGGCGAGAGCAAGTTCTCCGGCGATCGCGAGAAATACGAGCCCGAAGCCGGGGAAGAGTCCGACGACGTCGAGCTCGATCTTTCCCCCGGAACACTCGAGAAAACCAACGACCCCGTCCGCATGTACCTGCGCGAGATGGGCACCGTGCCCCTCCTCACCCGCGAGGGCGAGGTCGAGATCGCCAAGCGCATTGAGCGCGGGCAGCTCCGCGTCATGAAGGCCATCTCGCGCTCCCCTATCGTCATCCGCGAAATCGTGGGCCTCGGCGAAGACCTGCGCCGCGGCGTCCGCAATATCAAGGAGGTTGTCACCTTCGATGAGGAAGAGCTCACCGAGGAGATCCTCCAGGCGCGCGTTCGCTCCACCACCGGCCGCATCGATCTCATCGTCAAGCATCAGAAAAAGGTCCAGGCTCTCGAGGAAAAGTTCGAGGCCGGCGCCAGCAAAGACGCCAAGATCAAAGCCCGCGAGCAGCGCAAGGTCTCCTGGCTCGTCGGCCGCGAACACGTCTACATCAACCGCATCATCCGCGAACTCAAGTACACCAACGCCGAAAAGAAGCGCCTGCTCGACAAGGTCAACAAGACCGTAGACGCCATGCGCACCCTCGAGCGCCAGATCCGCGCGCTGGACGCCAAATTCGAGGCCTCGAAGTCCGAAGAACTGCGCAAAGAGTACAAGCGCCAGCAGAAAAACTGTCGCACCGACCTCGAACGCGTCGAACAGGACGCCGGCATCCCCATCGCCGATCTCAAGCGCACCCAGCGCGAGATGATCCAGGGCGATATGGACGCCGAAAAGGCCAAGCGCGAGCTCATCGAAGCCAACCTGCGCCTGGTCGTCTCCATCGCCAAGAAGTACACCAACCGCGGCCTCCAGTTCCTCGACCTCATCCAGGAGGGCAACATCGGCCTCATGAAGGCCGTCGACAAGTTCGAGTACCGCCGCGGTTACAAGTTCTCGACCTATGCCACCTGGTGGATCCGGCAGGCCATCACCCGCGCCATCGCGGACCAGGCCCGCACCATCCGCATCCCGGTGCACATGATCGAGACCATCAACAAGCTCATCCGCACCAGCCGCCAGCTCGTGCAGGAGCTCGGTCGCGAAGCCTCCTCCGAAGAGATCGCCAAGCGCATGGACATCCCGGTCGCCAAGGTCCGCAAGGTCCTCAAGATCGCCCAGGAACCCATCTCGCTTGAGACCCCCATCGGCGAAGAGGAAGACTCGCACCTCGGCGACTTCATCGAGGACCGTATGGCTGTCAGCCCCTCCGACGCCGTCATCTCGGTCAACCTCAAGGAGTACACGTCTCAAGTGCTTCGGACTCTTACGCCAAGAGAAGAGCGCGTCATCAAGATGCGCTTCGGCCTCGAAGACGGCTCCGAGCACACCCTCGAAGAGGTGGGCCAGTCCTTCCAGGTCACCCGCGAGCGCATCCGACAGATCGAGGCCAAGGCCCTCCGCAAGCTGCGCCACCCCAGCCGTAGCCGCAAGCTCAAGGCCTTCGTCGACGGCGTCAAGGAGATGTAAGCCGCTTTACCACTCAGGGGCCGCGACGCGAGTCGCGGCCCCTCTGTTTGCACCGCTCCCTCGCCGCAATCCCGGACGGGAACCCCTTCCGTCCACATCGACGTACTATCGATAGCAGGAGATCTCCATGATCGACGAACTCGGCGCCATGAACTCCCTCAACGAGCAGCAGCGGCTCATCTTCATGAACCAGATGGCCGCCTCCCGCAAAAGCGATGTCGTCGCCATCCTCCTCGCCTTCTTCCTCGGCTCCTTCGGTGCCCACAGGTTCTACATGGGCGAGACCGGCTGGGGCATCCTCTACCTCTGCTTCTGCTGGACCTTCATCCCCCACATCGTCTCCTTCGTCGAGTGCTTCCTCCTCCCCGGCCGCGTCCGCCGCTACAACCAGGCACTCGCCTACGAGGTCGCCGCCCGCGTCCGATCCGCCTACCCCGGCCCCAACACCATCAACGGCGCCACGTACCCCGTCTGAACACCCGCGATCCGTAGATCTCACATGGTCGAAGCCTACCCAGGTCATGGCTTCCCACGCCAGAGTCAAAGTTACAATTCCGACCCATTCGCCCGACGGAACTTCGCGCCCAACGTTGTCGTATGCTCCTTGGCACGTGCTCCCGGGAGGTCCACCCATGTACCCGAACGCGCATCCATACACCGCCGCAATGTCCCCCCAGCAGGCCGCCTGGTTCTCCGCCGAGTACGAAGCCGTCGATAAAGACGAGATCGTAGGCGCGCTCCTCGCGTTCTTGCTCGGCACCTTCGGCGCCCACCACTTCTATCTCGGCGACAACCGCCTCGGCATCGTCTACGCCGTCTTCTTCTGGACCGGCATCCCCGCAGTCTGCGGCTTCGTCGAGTGCTTCCTCATGCCCGGCCGCGTCCGCGCCTTCAATGTCGCGCAGGCTGGCGCCATCGCCGCCCGCATCACCGGCTTGTCCGCTGCCCCCGCCGCGTACGCGCCCCCTGCGCCGGCTCCAACGACCTGCACCGGCTGCGGCGCTCCCACCACCAGACGCCAGCCCAGTCCCGCCTGAAACTTACTGCCAGCTCACAGCCGCCTCGCCCTTATACTCAAACTCCACCACCGAAGCATCCCCCACCTGCTGCACCTTCACCGCCGCCCCCGCAACACTCACCCCCCGGACCTTCGCAAACCGCAACCGTACCGTCACATGCGCCGGCTTACCTCCGCTCAGCTTCAGCGACCGCCCGCTCCGCTCCACCACCCGTCCCTCGAAATCCGTAGTCGTCCCCACTCCCGCATCCCCGAACACCTCATACACCCGCCGCTCATCCAGTGTCTTCACCGCCTTGTTCCCACTCTCCTCGGCAGGCACCAGCGTCATCACATCCTCCGGAATCTTCGCCAGCACCGCGCCCGCCCTCACCCACAACGGAAGCACGTCCAGCGGGGCATCCACTACCAACGTCCGCCCACCCTCCGTCGCCACGCCCGTCCAGTAGTCCACCCACTGCCCCGCCGGCAGATACACCACCCGCCGCGTACTCTCATCGATCACCGGAGCCGCCAGCAGGTCCGGCCCAAACAGATACTCGTCCCGGCACGCCCGCGCCCGCGCATCGTTCTGGTACACCAGCGCCAGCGCCCGCATCAGCGGCATCCCCGTCTTCGCTGCCTCCTGCGCCGCCCGGTACCGGTACGGGAACAGGCTCATATGCAGAACCGCATACTTCCGGTAAATGTCGAGCGCCTGCGTCCCCGTCTTGTCCAAGTTCCACGGCTGCGCATTCGATTCCGACAGAATCTCCATCACCGGCGACATCGCCGCAAACTCCGTCCACCGCGCCTCCACCACCGGATCCGGCGTCGTCGCCGTCTTCAGATACCCGCCCAGATCCGCCGTCCACAACGGCATCCCGCTCATCCCCGCATTCAACCCCGCCGTCACCACCGTCGGCAGCCCATTCTCCACGCTGAAGCTCGACTCGTTATCCCCACCCCACAGAAACCCCACACCGTTCGCCCCCTGCGTCACACTCCGCGAAAACAGCACCCCATTGCCCTTCAGATCCTTCTGGATCAACTCCTCCATCGCATTGTTGTAGAGCACCGCATACCGCCCGCGCATCACCTCCGGCAAGCTCCCATCCGCAAACTTCACCTCCCCCAGGAAGCTCCCCTCCGCGTCATCATCCTTGAACCCGTCCGCCCCCTCTCGCCCACCCACATGCAGCACCTGCCGCACCTGGTCCTGCCACCATCCCTTCGCCGCCGCATTCGTAAAGTCGATCGGCGACCCCTCACCCTTCCACCACCGCCCCACGTAATTCGTCCCATCCGGCCGCTTCACAAAATACCCGTGCGTCGCCGCCTCGTCATAGTTCTCCGCATGCGCATTCAGCTTGCCCTCGAACCCCGCTTCGTGCGGCGCGTCCGACTTCGAATTGATCCACGAGGTATGCCACAGCACCAATTTGTAACCAGCCTCGTGCACCCGCTTGATCATGCCGGACGCGTCCGGAAACTGTTTCGGGTCGAATTTGTAACTGTTATAGGCCGTCGCCCACGGCGAGTCGATCAGGATCACACTCGCCGGCAGCCCCAGCGACCGCGTCTTCTCCACATCCTCCGCCACCTGCGCCTCGTTCTGGTGATAGTCCCGCCCCATCCACGGCGCAAACGCCCAGTACGGCGGCAGCACCGCCCGCTCCGTCAGCCCCGTGAACTCCTCCAGAATCTTCGGAAACTCCGCCGCCGTAAACAACACGATCCGCAGCTTGTCCGCCGGCACCGTCACCCCGATCTCGCCCACGTTCGACCCATTCATATCGAACGTCGCATCCGCCGTCGTATCCACCCACAGCCCGTACCCCGTCGTGCTCATAAAAAACGGCATCGGCTTGTACGTCGTCCCACCCTTCGGCCCGGCGTTATCCTGCGACGCATTCCGCACAATCGTGTGTGCCCGATTCAACGTGTCGAAGTGCTCCCCCAAGCCGTAGTAGCTCGCCCGATCCCGCACCAGAAATCGCCACTCCCCCAGCGAATACGCCAAACTCGTAATCTCCACCGCCGTCGCCGAGATCCGCCGGAAATGCAGCTTCGACGTGTCCACCGCATTGCCGTCAAACTCAAACCCGTGCAGCAGCAGCTCACTCGCCGCCGCTTCTCCCGGCGCCCCCGCGCCCGGCAGTTTCGCAGCCACCACCTCCCTATCCCGCCGCGTCAATCCTTCGACCGGAACCTCCGCCCGCCGCTGACTCGCAGCCCCACCCGTCGCACCCTGCACCGGCTTCGGAGACACGTCCTGCGCCGCCGGTTGGACACCCTGCGCCGGTTGAGCAGCCGCCGCACCCGCCGGCCCCGACGCCGCCCCCTGCGCACGAGCTACAACTCCACCCACCAGCATCGCCGCCGAAACCCACAGCCCCGTCCATCTTGTCGTCTGTCTCACTCCGCTTCTCTCCCCACCTGCGCAAAAGAAATGGCCCGCACGGAAACCTTGCAGGCCATTCTATCCACTCCGCGGACGTGCACCCTCTCCCGTCACATATTCGTGTGCCCGCCCCGCATCTCCTCGTTGAACGTCGGCTTGATAAACAGCAGCGCCTCCCCCAACTCCGCCGCGTACCTCGGCCGATGTCCCAGCAACGCCTCGGTCGGGGTCGCGAACTCCACATCCGCCGCCAGATGAATCAAACCCTCGCTCGCCAGCATGGTCGCCGTCTCCTTCAACGCGGCCACCGTCGTGTTCAGGTACTGCGCATCCCGCGGGTCCGCCAGCCATACCGGCCCACCTCCACCCAGCACCCCCGACAGCCAGAACACCTTCGCCGCCAGGTACTCGCTCCGCTGCGTCTCCGTCGTGTCGTTAAAGATGAACCTCTTCTGCTTGGTGCTGTAGTAGCGCGTCGTCACCGGCACCGGCTGCCGATTCCCGCTCTTCACCAGCTCCAGTTGCCCCTGGTCGATCGTCTTACGCACCGCGTTGTAGATGAAACCCTCCGCGTATGGCTGCTCCGGAGCCGCCACAATCTCCGAAAACGTCACCGTCATCGACGCCGCGATCTTGGCATGGAGCAAGCTCTGCGCCCCGTCCTCCAGCAGGATCTCCCCGTGCACCAGAAACGTATCCGCCCCCGACGTCGACGCGTGAAACGGCCACGCAAAACTCCGAAAGCTCAGCGGAATCCCGTTCAGCGTCAAGTAGCAGTCCGGCCGCGGATTCTTCAGCCGCGTCGCCGTTTCCTTCAGATACTCCCGCAACTGCCCCCTCAACTCGGGCGCCGCCAAAACATCCATCCCCGCACTCATCTCCAGCATCTGCACCCGCGCCGGCATCTCCGGCCGCGCCAGCTGAAACCGCAGCGTCGGATCGCCGGAAAAGTCCGTCCCACTCCCCACACCCTGCAGCGTCAACCCCGCCGCCTGTGCGGCTCCCTCAACCTGCTTCGCCAGGTCAGTCTGCAAATCAACACTCATAACGCTCTCAATCTCCATCGCTTTTGCAATGCTTGTACCTCATCATTTTACGTCCACACCCCCTCCCCTACAGGCCCTCTGATATCACGAGACCTACGAAGATCAATCTCATGTCTGGACGCGATGCCCCCTGTCACACGCGACGCAGCCTTGCCAGGAACGCTCTCTTCGGTGGCGCCTCTACCCTGCTGTCCAGCGCAGGTTTCGCAGCCCAGCCCCAGCCAACGATGACCTCCTGAATGTGCGCCACTTCGGGGCAAAAGGGGCGATGGAAAGACCGACGATACCGTGGCTCTCCAGCACACCATCAACGCGGCTGCCGACAAGAGAGGAGCAGTCTTCGTTCCACCTGAAAACTACCTCACGCACGAGTTCCATATGCTGCCAGCTATCGCCTTGATTGGCGTTCCTGCATGGAACTATTGGGGACCGGGCGGGTCAGTCCTTCGTCTGGCAGGTGCAAGTTCAACCTGCCTCCTCAACCTCACCCATGCGCGCGGACCATCGATGGTCTGGCTCTATTTGGCGGCGACCTCGGCCAGAACATCCACGGCATGTTCATCGACCGAACCGCCTATTCCGACCACGAAGATGCCGTGCGGGTCGAGCGCTGCCAGGTCACGCACTTTACCGGGGATGGGCTCCACTTCGCTCGCGTCTGGGTCTTCGATCTCCGTCATTCCATACTTGCGCATAATCGGGGTGACGGTCTGAACCTTCGCGGTTGGGATGGCCACATTCTCGACAACTGGCTATCCAACAACGGACGCACCGGATACGCTGCCCGCTACGAAACTGAGGGCGCTGCCATCACCTTCACCTCCAACCGGGTCGAGTGGAATGACGAAGAGAACATGATGATCGTCGGCGGCGTCGCAAACCAGATCACCGGCAACCACCTCGATCGGGCAGGTACCTACGGGCTCGCCTCCGCAAGGGAACCACATACCCATCCAGACAATCGACGTTTACCGGCAATCTCTTCACGCGGAGTGGCAAACTCACAACCCCGCCGACGACCATTTTGCGCATCTTCAGATCGAGGCGTCGTGGGGCTCGACCTGCGTGGGCAACACCTTTGTGAGCGGCCGGAACGACGGCGACAAGGGCATCTTCAGCCCGCCCTTCGGCATCGTCTACGGAGGTCTGGAAACTGCGTGATCACAAACAACGTCCTTCATGACGGAGCCCTTCGCCAGCTCTTTCTCGATCTGGGAGGCCACCACGACGGCGTCATTGTCCGCGATAATCCTGGCCGCCTGTTCGTCGCCTAGCATGGTCGGTCCTTCGTCTCTCACACAGTGCCCTTGCCCTCCTTTTCTCAAGGCACCCTAAAATGGGTCTCGTGCCCGACCTGGCCAGCCTCTCGACCGAAGCCCCCAACCCACGCTCCGAGCAGATCGACGCCCTCTCCACCCTCGACATGCTCACCCTCATCAACGACGAGGACGCCACCGTCGCCGCCGCCGTCCGCTCGCAACTCCCGGAGATCGCCCGCGCCATCGACGCCATCGCTCCCCGCCTCGCCGCCGGTGGCCACCTCGTCTACATCGGCGCCGGAACTAGCGGCCGCCTCGGCGTCCTCGACGCCAGCGAGTGCCCGCCCACCTTCTCCGTCCCGCCCTCGCTCGTCCAGGGCCTCATCGCCGGCGGCGACACCGCCCTCCGCCGCTCCAGCGAAGCCTCCGAAGACTCGCCCGAACAGGGAGCCCGCGACCTAGCCCAGTCCGGCTTCACCGCCAGGGACACCCTCCTCGGCATCGCCAGCAGCGGCCGCACCCCATACGTCCTCGGAGCCATGGCCCACGCCCGCGCCCTGGGCGCCCTCGTCCTCTCCCTCACCTGCGTCCCCGCCTCCGAGATGAGCCGCCTCTCCGACATCGCCATCACCCCCGTCACCGGCCCCGAGATCCTCACCGGCTCCACCCGCATGAAGGCCGGCACCGCCACCAAACTCGTCCTCAACATGCTCTCCACCGCCCTCATGATCCGCGGCAACGCCACCTTCGGCAACCTCATGGTCAACGTCCAGCCCACCAACGCCAAACTCGTCGATCGCGCCCGCCGCATCATCCGCTCGGTCACCGGCTGCGGTTCGGAAGTCGCCGTCGGCCTCCTCGAAGCCGCCGGCTCCGTCAAGGCAGCCATCGTCATGCACCAGCTCCACCTTGACCCCGCCGCCGCCCACGCAAAGCTGGCCGCCGCCGGAGGTTCCCTCCGCTCCGCCCTTGCCCCGGCCACCACCCCGGCTGTCACCTCGGCTGTCACCTCGGCTGTCCAGGAACAGCCATCCCCACCCGTGGCGTAATCTCCATCCCAACCAGCTATCATTGAAGTAGGGATCAAGAGATGCTGAACGTGGCCTCGCTTGAGGGCACAGCTCCAGCCGTGCTCCTTAGCAAGTGATCCAAATAGGGCTTTTGCGGCTGAAACGTTGACTTGTAATCTGCTGCCTGCGTCCTTCAGCACCTTCCCAAAATCCGGGGTAGTTCGTCGCTCTGCAACCGCAAGGACTCGCAATCATACCTAACCGCAAACAAAATGAATACTTTACCCGTAACCCCAATCCTTAGAAGACTTTGCGGCGAGTCGCTTTTCTAACATATTCATTTCAGAGACTTTACAAATTGGTACGGGGGGAGGGTAGCTTGGGTCGCACCCGCAACCACCGGTCGCCCCCGCTCGTTCCACTCCAGGTACGCCGCCGGAACCTCATGGTCATGCGGAAACAGCACCAGCCACCCCTCCGGAATCGCCCGCTGGTAAAACCGCTTGCGCTGCTCAATCACCATCAGCGGATCGAGGTCGTACCCCATGCACCACGTCGGATCCAGATGCGCCGACGTCGGTAGGAGATCGCCGATATAGCAGGCATGCCGCACCGCCCCCCCAAGCGCCCTCGTCTCCAAATGAACGCCCAGCATACTCGCCGTGTGCCCCGGAAACGTCTCCACCGAAACCCCAGGACAGATCTCCGGTCCGCTCTCAATACGCTCCCGACTCAGCAGCGTCATCTGCCCCGACGCGATCAGCGGCTCGTAGTTCGGCGCCAGGTAGCTGACCGCATCCCGCTCCAATTGCAGCCGACCATGCTCCGCCTCGCCCAGCGCCGCGAAGTACCGCGCATTCGGGAACGTCGGCGTCACCGATCCGTCGGCACGGAGCGTCGTATTCCACCCGCAGTGGTCGAAGTGCAGGTGTGTATTCACGACGATGTCCACCTCCTCCGGCCGGATCCCGGCCGCCTCCAGCGACGCCGGCAGCAACTCCTGGTTGCCCTGGATCTCGCGCATCTTCGCCGTCTGCTTGTTCCCGACGCCCGTCTCGATCAGCACCGTGTGCGCACCCGTGCGCACTACCACCGTATTCAGCCCCAGCTGGATACGGTTCAACTCGTCCGCAGGCATACGCTTCTGCCACAACGTCTTCGGCACGACACCAAACATGGCGCCACCATCGAGCAGATATGTCCCATCACTGCATACCGTAACCTCGAAGTCGCCGAACCCCATCCGCCCGCGCACGAGATCGCCCGCCGCCGGCACTGGGACCTTCACCCTGTCTGGAGAGTCGTTCAATCGCATGCTGGTCGAAGTGTCGCACACACCTGCGTTCTCCGACCGCAGCGAAGCGGCCGTGGAACCGTATGCCAAAGTCATAGGCGACGCCCGAGCGCCAGCGTCGCGGGCTCTTAGGCCCACGACGTCGAGGCCAGCAGCGTTACGATCGCGCCAGACATCTCGGAGACAGGGCGAGCATGCTGCGCCGCTCCCGATCCCGAGGCCACCCCGCTCGCCTGCTGTCCTACGCCGGCCATTCTCGCCTGCTCTGCTCCATTGGCAGCGCTTGCCGCGGGACGCTGCGCCTGAAAGCACTGCCGGCAAAGTACCGGTCGGCCCTGAGTTGGTTTGAACGGCACGGTCGTCTCAATACCGCACGCCGAGCAGCTCGTTCGCGTCTCGGTCCGGGAGATTCCGGCAGCCGCCGGTCCCGTACCCGCGTGCGAACCCGCGCCGAAACGCCGCGACTTGCACGGTTTGCACCGCTTCGGATCGTTTTTGAATTGTTTGTCGAAGAAGAACAGCTGTTCCCCAGCGGTGAAGATGAACTCCCCGCCACAATCACTGCAGGTCAGTAGACGGTCTACGAAATCCATGTCACTTCTCCCATTCGCGGAAAAGTACTAGGGCCCGGTCTTACTTTTTGGGGAGGAAGTTCAGGGTTTGCCGGCCAGCACATCAAAGCTGCGAACCGGGTCTATGCATGGGGAGGGTCATGCGATAGAGATTAGGGAGCCACCCCTCAGGCTCAAAGCTGGAGGCGGCCGCCGGATGTCGGAAAAGGTCTAGTCCTGCTCCTTACGAACCTTCTTGCGATTACGCTTACGAGCAAGCGCTTCTTTCACGCGCTTCTTCTCACCCGGTTTCAGGTAAAAAGAATGTCGCTTCACTTCCTTGATGATGTCTTCAGTCTGCACTTTGCGTTTGAAGCGGCGCAGGGCATTTTCAAGGGGTTCGCCTTCTTGTACTCGAACCTCTGCCACGAAAGATACACCTCCAACTGACCCTGACAAGGGACATCACACAGAATAGCGCTGTTTCTAGTCTTGAGCAAATATGGTAGTGGGTCAGTCTGAAATCCACGGGGGCTTGCGGGTCGGCGGATCATAGAGCATGGACATAAACGCGCTGGCGAAGTCGATAGTGGATCAGGCCAGCGGTGAGAAGCCGATCAACAAACCGAACTCTCGCGCCCCATTAGGGGGACGGCGAGGGCGAATGCGCTAAGACCGGAGCGACGCGAAGAGATCGCCCTGAAGGCTGCTACTGTACGGTGGGCAAAGAAGCTGAGTAAGATGCGCCTTGCGCTCACGGTTTGGGTGCATAGGTAATTGCACAAAATGCTTGATATGCATCGACCCATAAACCGCTTGAGCGCTGCTGATCGGACGCGCATCGTAGCCGCACTCGTGGAAGGAAACAGTATCCGCGCAACCTGCCGCATGACGGGAGCTGCCAAGGGTACGGTCCTCAAGCTGTTGGCCGATCTAGGCAAGGCTTGTGCTGAGTACCACGACGCTCATGTGCGCGGCTCAAGTCCAAGCGGGTCCAGTGCGACGAGATTTGGAGCTTTGTTGGGGCGAAGATGAAGAACGTCCCCGATGAGAAAGCGGAGGAGTGGGGCGACGTCTGGACATGGACGGCCATTGATGCCAATTCCAAGCTCATTGTGAGTTATCTGGTAGGGCAACGCGGGCCGCGTTGGGCGAACTCTTTCATGGAGGATGTAGCATCGCGGATCGAAAGCCGAATCCAGATCACCATGGACGCCACAAGGCCTACGCCGAAGCCGTAGAGGGTGCATTTGGGATGGATGTCGATTACGCGATGCTGACAAAGCTGTACGGCAACGATTCATTTGATACCCGATACAGCCCCGGCCACGTCACCGGAACGCAGACAGCGATCATGCAGGGAGACCCCGATCCGAAACACATCAGCACGTCATTTGTAGAACGCCAGAACCTCACGATGAGGATGTCCATGCGTCCCTTCACTCGCCTTACCAATGCGTTCTCAAAGAAGATCGAGAACCACGAAGCGGCGATGGCGCTACACTTCATGCACTACAACTTCTGCCGCGTTCACAAGACGCTACGCGTCACCCCGGCCATGGAAGCAGGCCTCGCGAATCACGTTTGGGAAGTTGCTGAACTGATTTCACTGCTTACCGTCGGTGAATAAAAGACGAACGGTAGGCATCTAATATTGTAGGTATGGACGAAATGAAATTAGGCAACGCACCGATAAACGTAGCCAGATACATCCTCAAGCTCGCTCAAGACGGTGACAACGCCTTGACCCCGATGCAGGTGCTTAAGCTCGTCTACATCTCGCACGGCTGGCAACTTGGCTTGCACGGAAGGCCTCTGGTGAACGAGCCGATTGAAGCTTGGCAGTACGGCCCCGTCGTACCGTCTGTCTACCACCGGTACAAACGCTTTGGTTCTCGCTTTATAGACGACATCCCAGAATCGCTCCCAGGTGTATTCGACTCTTCCGAAAAGAGTGTGATGAAACAGGTATTTAAGGGCTATGGAGGTCGATCCGGGTCAGCTTATCGTCTTGACGCATGAGTCTGGCACCCCTTGGTCCATAATCGTGGAACATTCTGGGATTGGAGCGGTCATTTCCAATGACCTCATTGATGACTACTACCGGCGTCAGGCAACTAAGGGTAAATGAGCAACGGTGTAATCGTTCCTGAGCATGAGCCTAGAGCCTCAAAGAAAGCAAAAAAAGAGGCCACGAGGATTGCGGAGGGAAATCTTCGCGAGATGAAGCAGTCCGTACTCATATCCATCGTGCGGGTCTTGTCGTTCTCTGGGTTATGGTTACCGTTCTCTTGTTGCTTGCCCTCATTTGGGCCTGGCATATGGCTTCGCCCGACCGCTGGCACTATCTATACGGTAGAAGAACGAAACGACATCCAAACAGTGTTGCTGTCAGCGGTCGCTTCATCTTTCGCAACTCAAATGATACGTCGTTGGGAGAATCCTAGGGGTCCTTCTGATCCTGATGCGGACGATTCAAACTGACCCACTACCGCAAATATCTCGTAAACCATTCCCTCCTCCGCGGTTCGCTCGCAGCCATCTCACGCCGTTGCCCACCGTAGAATCGCCGCATGATCCGACCACACCAGGGAGTCCGTCCAAGTGTCCTGGAAAGCTGCTACGTCGACCCATCCGCACAGGTCATCGTGACGTCACGCTGGGCGAGCAAGCCAGCATCTGGATGAATGCCGTCGTCCGGGGAGATGTCACTCCATTCGCATCGGCGCGCGCACCAACGTCCAGGACTGCGCCGTCCTCCATGGAATGCGTCACCTCTACGCCGTCTTCATCGGAGAGATGGTCACCATCGGCCATAACGCCACCGTTCACGGCTGTACCGTCGCGGATGCGGTCCTCATCGGCATCGGCGCCATTGTCCTCAACGACGCGCGGATCGGGGAAGGATCCATTCTTGCTGCCGACACCGTCATCCCCGAACACACCGTGATTCCGCCGCGGTCACTCGTCGCCGGCGTTCCAGGCAAGGTCAAACGATCTCTGGGAAACGATGAGGTGGAAGCGATCCTCCGGTACGCCCGCAACTACCTCGACTACACCGCCGCCTGTCTCACGGAGTCCCTCCCAAAGATCTAACCCTCACTCTAAGGGGCGCGGGACTTAGGTAGACTCTAGCTATGGCTGTCATCTTCAAGGTCCGGGGCACCAGAGATCTACTACCCCCAGAGACTGATCTGTGGAACCGCGTAGAACAAACATCGCGCTCCGTCTTTGCGCGTTATGGCTTCGGCGAGATACGAACACCCATCTTCGAAGATACCCAGCTGTTTACGCGAGGCGTGGGCGAAGACACCGACATCGTCTCTAAAGAGATGTACACCTGGGAAGATCGGGCCCGCGCCGAAAGTGAGCGCGCGCAAAGCCTGACGCTCCGGCCGGAGAACACCGCCGGCGTAGTTCGTGCCTTTATCGAGCACAAACTGAACGAGACGGGCATGCTGCAGAAGCTCTTCTATATCGGTCCGCAGTTCCGCCGCGAGCGGCCGCAGCGCGGGCGCTACCGACAGTTTTGGCAGATCGGCGCCGAGGTCCTCGGACCCACCTGGTCCGGTGCGGAAAGCCCTCTTCGCGACGCCGAACTGCTGGAAATGCTGGCCTCGCTGCTCAACGAACTCGGCGTCCGTGGATGGCGCCTCGAACTCAACTCGATCGGTTCAGCGACAGACCGACCCCGGTATCTAGCCGCCTTGCGCGAGGCTCTGCAGCCGATCAAAGGCCGTCTCTGCGAAGACAACCGTCGCCGTGCCGATACCAACCCGCTTCGCGTCCTGGACAGCAAGGCACCCGAAGATCAGGAGCTGATCAACACGCTGCCAAAGATCGCTGACTATCTCGATGAAGAGTCGACGGACCACTTCAAACAGGTGCTCGCGGCGCTGGATGCCTGTGGCGTGCCGTATCACCTGAACTCGAGGCTGGTTCGCGGCCTCGACTACTACACGCGCACGACCTTCGAGTTCACCGTCCCGGACGGGAGTGGCCTTGGCACACAGAATGCCCTTCTCGGCGGGGGACGTTACGATGGTCTGAGCGAGATTTTGGGCGGACCCAAGGCGCCCGGCATCGGCTTCGCGATCGGCGAAGATCGCCTGATTCTGACCTTGCAAGCACAGGCGGAACACGATAACGCAAATGCCGAGCGCAAGCTGGACGCGTTCATCGCCCCCATGGGCATCGCGCAGAACGCCAAAGCTCTCAGCCTTGCCCAGGAGCTCAGGGCACAAGGCCTGGCGATCGAGCTCGGTGACGGTATGTTCCGGCTTCGCAAGTCATTCGAAACCGCCGACCGACTTGCCTATCGCATGGTAATTGTCGGAGAGGACGAGGTGAGATCGGATATCTACACGGTGAAGCACTTCGCCGCCGGCGAGCAGAGCAAAGTACCACGGTCCGAACTGGCGGCCGCTCTTCAAGCCCAGGTCTCGTCCACCTCTCCTTCCGGCAGATAGATACACGTTTACCGTGTCGTTTCGGAGCACGGCAACCCGCTCTGGAATGGTCGGATCGCAGTCCAGAGTGAGTTGAACTGGAGCTGGCCCTGTTCTCCCTGCGGATCGCTGTTTCCGCATGCTAGACTGCAAACTTTCTCGATACTGCCCGATGCACGTAGAAGTGGAGAACGGATGCACTCTGATCTTGAAAAACTAATCGTGCTGCAACGGATTGACCTTGAAATCAAGCGTTTGCGCGATGAGAGTGACACGCTTCCTCGGAATCTGGCGGCCCTTGCGGCGCGATCGGCAGCCAGCCAGGCCGCGCTGCTCGCTGTGGAAGAGTCGCTTGCCAAGGAAGACAAGCTGCGCCGATCTCTCGAGAGTGACATCAAGGATCAGATCCAGCGGGCAGCGCGGGCCAGGCGACAGATGGATGTCGTCACCACAACAGCGCAGGTCTCCGCGCTTGAGCACGAGATCGCCTTCACCCAAAGTGAAGTCAGCAGACTCGAAGACGTGGAACTGGAGAGCATGGAGCGGACCGAGACGCTGGAAGCCCAACGCCTGCGATCCAGGGACGATGGCGAAGCTGCCGAGACCATACTGGAACGCGAACGCCTTCGCTCCGCCGACCTGCTCCTAAAAGGTCAGCAGCAACGATCGGAACTCGCCGCTGAGCGCTCGGGCGTCCGGCCCACGATCGGAGAGGCTACCCTCGTCACCTACGATCGCGTCTCGAAGGCGAAGGGGACCGGAGTTGCCGAAGGTGTCGACCAGAAATGCTCCGCATGCCAGATGCTGGTTCGTCCGCAGAAGTGGAACGACCTTCGGGATCGAAGCAACGATCAGACGATCATGACATGCGAGAGCTGCGGTCGTCTTCTCTACTGGGATCCCGCACGCGACGCACCTGCCAGGAAGACCCCGCACACCGAAGCAGCACCAGAGCTCGCCCGAAAGGCCGATGCGCGGTGATCGGACAGCGCAGGCGATCGGGAAACAAGCGGATCTGCATCGACATGGACGAGGTGATCGCCGATGCCGTCGCCGAACACCTCCTTCGCTACAACCGCGACCACGGCGATCAGATAACCAAGAAAGATCTCGAAGGGAAATGGCTCTGGGATCTTGTAAGCGCTGATCGCCATCGAGCGCTCGAGGCTTATCTGCGCTCCGAAGACTTCTTCGCCGTGCTCGAGGTCATGCCGGAGTCGCAGCGGGTCATCCGGCAACTGCAAAATCAGTACGACGTATTCATTGCGACTGCGGCCATGGAGGTTCCAACCTCCTTCACCGCGAAATACGAGTGGCTGGAAAGGCACTTTCCCTACATCCCTCCGTCGCACATCGTCTTCTGCGGCGACAAAGGCATCCTCGACGCCGACTTCCTGATCGACGACAACCCTCGCCAGCTCAAGAGATTCAGCGGCGAGGGAATCCTTTACACTGCTCCCCACAACGTCGCCGTCAAAGGCTTTCGGCGAGTCGCGGACTGGCTTGAGGTCGAGCAGATGTTTCTGCGATAAATCGCGCCCCGATCCTTGACTTGGCCCGGACTCGGCCCCAAAGCGGACCCAGGTAGCGAGAGACTTAGGCGTACAGAGCAGCCTCGAACTGATGCAGCACCTCATCACTCCAGGCATGGGTCGATTTGCGCCAGGAATCTCCAGTCTGCTCAAGGAAGTTCGGAAAGTTGGTACGGCAATAGCCTGTGTGCGCCTGAAAATCGAACAGAGCCTGCGCCGTGCCGTCCAGATAGAGCACCGCCTTCTGCCCATCGCGCGACCACTCCACGCTGGCGATCCGCACCGTCTCCCGGTCCTGCAGAGTGGACACGTTATAAATCAACATCGCATCCAGAATACTTTCCTCCTGCGTCTCGCGAGACCGATCGCAGGCGTAGAAGTACCCAGCCACACCTTCGTCCTCAAAGACCACTGTCCATGGAACCACGGTGGAGTTCACCGAAAGGAAGGCCCGGCTTGGCGTGAATGAGAGCGACTGCATAGCCCTCACGATACACTCGCTACAGGCTCGAGGGAGACACGGCACGTCGCCGCCCTCACCCGAGATCGCACATGTCTGAGTCGGCGCACATCGAATAGTTGTGAGTGGGCTGCTCTGAGGAGAACAAGGCTGTTGAGGCTGCTTCGCTTCCACGTCGGCCGGCCCCAGCAGCTTGCAGCCGTTCTTCTCTTGATCTTCCTGTCTGAATGCCTGTGGGTGGTCGGGAGGCAGCAGCTCTCCGCAGCGGACTACCGCTTCGCCCGCTGTGGCCGCGAGATGTGGGAGCGGCCGTCGCCCCTGGCCGGATACTTCACCACCTGCGGAAATCTCCACGGCGATGGAACCTTCGCCTACCGCGCAGCCGGCTTACCCCTCACCATGCAGCGGCTGGCTATGCTGGGCGCCGATCGGCTGCGAAGGCCGGAAAACCGTGTGTATACAGGCGGCACACTGAACGGATCGACCTGGGAGGCGCGGCATGAGATCGGGGAAGTCAAGTACCTCTTGCACCTCCCCTTCATCCTCTTCGCAGCCTGGCTCGGCGCCGGCCTTTGGTGGGTCTCGCGTAGGCTCTTCGGCAACGCCGGCGGCTTCGTCTCACTCGGGCTCTACTGCTTCTGCCCCGACATCATCCGTTACGCGGTCATTCCCAACAACGATGTGCTCGCCATGTGGGGCCTCTATGGCTTGGTCTATACGGGTATCGGCGTCGCCCACGCCATGCACGGCCCACGCAGACGTTGGCGGCCTCGTGTTCTTCTGCTCACCGTTGCCCTGGGTCTAACCGCGGCTGCGCATCTGCTGGCCGCAATGGCGGGCTTCATCGCCGCCGCAGCTCTGATGTTTTATCTGGCGGAAAGGCGGCGAAGTTATGTGTTGCAGGTATTAACTTACTCGGCTGTGGGTGCGCTGTTCCTTGTCTTCGCCTCGTATGCCTTTCGTTTGCAACCATTTAGCTACGTGTTCACAGGCGGTGGAGCGCGTTTCTGGTGGTCTCTCCAGCCGCTAAAGAGCTTCTTTCTAACCATTTCCGGTGGTCCGATTGTGGTCGCCGTGCTGGTTTCCCTGGTGCTCTGGACGGGCATGCGCCGGAGCCGCTACTTTGGGAACACCGCACCTCTGATCATGGCCGCTATCCTGTTTCCCCTCATCACCACCCAGAACAACACAGCACCCTGGCTGTGGGCGCTCCCCTTCCTGTTCACTTTTGTGGGGGGAACCTTCGCGGACGCCCTCGAGACGCGGCAGCGGCGGCTGTTCCTCACCCTCTCGGGCTGCGTGCTGACGACGCAGGCCATCGTCTGCCTTGCCGTGCTGCCGGCGCTGGCCCGCATGTGACCGGCCCACGCACAGTCTCCCCGAGTGCCCCTTTTGGGAACGGCGTGCGACTTTCGGGGGCGACCTGCCCGAGATTCCTGGCCTGATGGAGACGACCGGCCGTGTATATAAGCAGAGAGAGCACTTTCTGAGTTGAAGGGTTGGTGTGTTTTGGAGCGACGGAGGCTGGCAAGTCAGTTGGGATGTGTGGGCGTGATGGCAGCAGTTCTTCTGGCCGGAGGCTGCCGGAAGCCAAGGAAGACGACCTCCCAGCCGAACTCTCCCGACTACGCGAGTAACTTGCAGACTCTGACCGCGCAAGGGCAGCTCCCCTTGCTGCGATGGCCGGACTACATCGATTACCAGGCCGACGTGAAGACCTTCTACGACGATCGCAACTATGAACTCGCATGGTCACGCGAGGGCAAGCCGACCGCCGCTGCTTCCAGCTTCATCCAAGCCTTTCGCCAAGCCGACGCAAAGGGCCTACGTCCCGAAGACTACGACGCCAACCGCTGGCAGGAGCGTGTGGGCAAGCTGGCGGGCAAGGACGCGGACGCGACCGCCCAGTTCGACGTCACCATGACCGTCAACGTCATGCGCTTTATCTCCGATCTCCGCATCGGCCGCGTCAACCCGTCGCACTTCAACTTCGCCATCGACACGCAGGAAAAGAAATACGACCTGCCGGAGTTCGTCTCCGACCAGGCCGTCGACGCGACCGATGCCGCAAAGCTCATCACCCAAGTCGAACCCGACTCGGATGAGTACCGCGCGACCGAGCAGGCGCTCGCGCAGTACCTCAAGCTCGATCAGCAGCAAAGGTCCGCAGGCCCTGCCCAGGAGCTTCCGACCATCCCCAAGGCCATCAACGTCGGCGAGCACTACCCGGCGGCGACGGTCTTGCATGCGAGACTTGCGCTTGAAGGCGACATCGAGAGCTCAGGCACCGACAGCGGCAGCGCAGCCGCGGGCTCGACCAGCTTCGACCAGACGCTCTCGGACGGCGTCAAGAGCTACCAGTCGCGGCACGGTCTGACCCCCGATGGAAAGCTGACCGCGGCCACCGTCAAGAGCCTCAACGTGCCGCTCTCTGATCGCATTCTCCAGCTGCAAAGCTCGCTCGAACGCTGGCGATGGCTGCCCGATCCCTACAACCATGCTCGTTTAGTGGTGAACCTGCCGGAGTTCGTTCTGCGCGGCTACACGCCCGACCACAAGCGCGACTTCACCATGCGCGTGGTGGTCGGCAAGGTCGTCGGCGAACACAAGACCCCCGTCTTCACGCACATGATGAAGTACCTGATCTTCCGTCCGTATTGGAACGTTCCGGTCGACATCGCCAAAAAGGAACTGGTGCCGCACATGCAAGCCCGGCCCGGCTACCTCGAGGCCAAGAACTACGAGGTAACCAACAACAAGGGCGAGGTGCAGACGGACTACACGACGGCCAGGGTGGAGCATGGAGGTCTGCTGGTCCGCGAAAAGCCCGGCCCCACAAACTCGCTCGGCCTGATCAAATTCATGTTTCCCAACCAGTACGACATCTACCTCCACTCGACGCCCCAGACCTCGCTCTTCGACCGCACACGCCGCGACTTCAGCCATGGCTGCGTGCGTGTGCAAAAGCCCGAGGACCTCGCCGTCTGGGTGCTGGAAGGGCAGCCGGACAAGGACGGGCAGCCGTGGGACCTCGAAAGGGTCAACGACGCCATGCAGAACGGGCAGGACAACAAGCAGGTCAACCTGAAGACCCAGCTTCCTATCGTCATCTTCTACCTGACCGCGCACGTGGGTGACGACGGCAAGGTGGACTTTTTCGACGATATCTACGGCTACGACGCGGAAATGCAGCAGGTGCTGGAGAAGGGTCCGCCGTACCCGGCCAAACCGGAGCCGGTGAAGGCCACGACCAAGCCGGGAGACACGGCGTAGATCCTGATGCTAGGAACGTAAGATCCGGGGGATCTAGGGCTGAAGCGTCGTGTTCGGCAGCAGCGCCCTGATATACCCGAGGTTGCGCCTCTCGTTCGAGATCTGGATGTTTTCAAGCACGCCCGCAAACGCCGCGTCGATCACATCCTGGCTCGGCCGTCTCTTCTGCCGATCCTCGACGTGCCCGAGGTTGCGGTCCCCCTTGGCGTACTCGACGATCTCGCTCCAGTGCTCCGGCTGTGCAAACGTCACCGGAGACGACGTCGCATCCATCTTCTTGTACGGCCAGAACGCCCATCCGATATCGTTTTTCTCGAGCAGACGCGCAAACGTCGTGATCCACTCATCCTTGTTCTCGCCCGACTCCCCCAGCCAGATCGGTACCTTGTTCGCCGCGCGGAAATCGACGTATTTCTGGATCGTCGCCTGCACCGGCGGTGTCCAGTAGGTGTGCAGCTGGTAGATGATGTTGCTGTCGAACGGCGGTCCGAAGACCGTGAAGTCCGAGTCCCACTTCGCGCCCCCAAGAATTACCGCGTGATGCGTGTCTTCGGTCCGGATCGCCGCAGTGAACCGCTTGTAGAGCGGCTCCAGCTTCGCGTCGAACTGGCGCATCTGGGGATAGTGAGGGAGCGGCTCGTTCAGCAGATCGTAGCCAAGCACCGCTTTCTCCTCCCGGTAGTGGTGTGCGATCCGCCTCCAAAGCTCCGTCGTCTGCTCCTGCGCGCCGGCGTCCGTGTAGAGCCACGGCCAGCCGTTGCTGTCATCGATATTGGCGCCCGTCTGCCCACCCGGCGCGGCATGGAGGTCGATAACCACCAGCAAACCCTCCTGCTTGCACCAGCCGATCACGCGGTCGAGCAGACGAAAACCCTCCGCATCCGGTGTCGTAAACAGCTTCCAGTGAATCGGAATCCGCACCGAATCGAACCCCGCCTGCTTAATCAGGTGGATGTCTCCTTGGGAGATATACGTGTCACGATAGGTCTTCCAGAACGCCGCGGAGCGCTCCGGTCCAAGCATCTCGGTGACGAACTCCTCGATCTCCCGCTCCGATTGCGGTCCACCCTCGAAGTGCCACATGTATCCCTCGGTCACCATCCAGTTTCCGAGATTGATGCCGTGAAGGTGCAGCGGCTTCCCACTCCCGTCAACGATCTGCTCGCCCTGCGCATGAACAAACTGGGCTGAGCTCGTGCCGGCCCCGACTCCCGCTAGAAGAACTGCCAAGCCCCCAAACGATCGCAACCAGGTCATCGCACCCTCGCGCACCATGGTCCCTCAAAGCAGCCCGCGATGTCTATGGCTGCCCGCGGCCCACCGTTGCGCCTCGACGCCCAAATGGAGCGCAGAACCGTGCTGAGACATCCGCCCCGACCATGCAAGCTGGGATATTCACTAAATTTTCTGACGAAACCCTGGACCTCGGCTGCTGTGCAGGACACGCACCTGCGTCCTCTGAGTAAAATCCAAGAGGAATGACGGGCCGCACGAAGACGGAGCAGCGAGAGACGATCGACGTCAAGCGTCTCCGAACGCTGCTTATGGACTGGTATACGAAGCATGCCCGCGTGCTGCCATGGCGCGGCATCAACGACCCATACCGAACCTGGGTGAGTGAGGTGATGCTGCAGCAGACGCGCGTCGCTGCCGTGATCGACCATTACCGGGCGTTTGTGAAGCGCTTTCCCACGATTCTCTCACTGGCCTTGGCAGAGGAGCCGGAGGTGCTGGCCGCGTGGTCCGGCCTGGGCTACTACCGGCGCGCACGCATGCTGCATAAGGCCGCGCAGTTCATTGCGGGCGAGCTCGGCGGCGTCCTACCATCCAGCGCAACCGAGCTGCGAACGCTGCCGGGCATCGGCGCGTACACGTGCGCCGCCATCGCCAGCATCGCCTTTGGCGAGAGCATCGCGGTGGTGGATGGCAACGTGGAACGCGTGCTTCTGCGCATCACTGGGAACCCGGAGGATGCGACCGCGGAGGGCCGAGCCTTTGTGCAGAAGCAGGCGCAATCCCTGGTTCCCGCAAGCGGCGGCGATTCACGCGGGAACGCTCCGGGAGACCACAATCAAGCCATGATGGAGCTGGGCGCGACGATCTGCCTTCCGCGGGCGCCCCTGTGCCTCCAATGTCCGGCCTTCCCGTTGTGTCGCACGCGAGGCGAGCACAAGACGAACCCACGAGCCGCACAGACGAGCAAGAAGACTGCATACCTCCTTTGCCTGCGCAAGCAGGGCACGGCAACCGAGGTGCTGCTCGAGCGGAGACCGACCACAGCGAGCCTGATGGCCGACATGTACGAGCTGCCGTCGTTGCCGATGGACGCTGTCGAAGGGCGTGAGCCGCTGCTGCGGGTGCGCCACGCGATCACCAACACCAACTACTACGTGCAGGTGTTCTCGCCGCGAGGACGGTCCGACACCGCCCTGCGCGATGCGGTGCCTGCTTCGCCCGGAGATCTCCATTGGGTGGGAACGAGGTCCCTGCCGGAGCTGCCGCTCACGGGTCTCGCACGAAAGGTGCTGCAGCGACTGGATGTGATGGTGGTCAAGAAGGTGCAGCTTGCCTGACCAGGAAAGCCTCGCCGCTGCGTTTAGCTCCTATACTTGAGCTCTGTATCCGCGAGGAGTGTGCCTGTGACGACGTTGCGCATGCGTTTGGCTTGGGGAGTTTGGATGGCGCTTGTAGTCTCCACGGTGGGACTGGCCCAGAGTGGCGGCGGTTCCCCGGGAGGGTCCGGCACCCAGGTGCAGGCGGTCAAGGCGGCGGAGGCAACGATCGATCCCGAGAGGATTCGGGCGCACGTGCGGTTTCTCGCGGACGATCTGCTCGAGGGTCGAGGTCCGGGGCTGCGCGGAAGCGAGCTCGCGGCAAAGTACATTGCCACCCAGTTTGCCCTCGATGGGCTGAAGCCGGGAGGTGACCACGGGACCTACTTCCAGCAGGTCAAGTTCTTCGGTGTCAAGGCGATTCCGGAGAAGACCACCTATCAACTCCTCCCCGAGCCCACACCCAAGGGCGTGCCGCAGCCGATTCCACTGACCTACGGAGACGACTACACCGTGTCGGACCAGCAGCATAAGGAGCTGGCGACGTTCAACCAACCGATCGTCTTTGTGGGCTACGGCGTCAAAGCGCCGGAGTTCGGCTGGGACGACTACGCGGGCGTAGATGTGAAGGGCAAGGTGGTGCTCTGCATCGTGGGCGATCCGCCGTCCGACGATCCGAAGTTCTTCGGAGGAAAGGCGCTCACGTACTACGGCCGATGGACCTACAAGTTTGAGGAGGCTGCGCGGCAGGGCGCGATCGGCGCGCTCATCATTCACAGGACGGACCTCGCGAGCTATGGCTGGGACGTCGTGAAGAACTCGAACACCTCCGAAAAGACGTACCTGGCGGAGGACAAAAACCCCAAGCTGGAAGCGGCAAGCTGGATTCAGCTGGAGGTCGCGCGAAAGATCTTTGCGGCGAGCGGTCTCAAGCTCGACGAGCAGATAGACAAGGCCGGCAAGCGCGGGTTCAAAGGCCGCGATCTGCCGGTCACCTTGCAGGCTCATGTCGAGAGCACCGTACGTCCCTTCGAGTCGCCGAACGTGATCGGCATCCTCCCGGGCGCGGGCAATGGCGCGGCGACGCCGGCAGGCAATCAAGCCGTGCTCTACACGGCGCACTTCGATCATCTGGGCTTCAAGGCAGGTATGTCCGGCGACAACGTCTACAACGGCGCGGCCGACAATGGCACCGGCTGCGGCGTTCTGCTCGAGGAGGCGCGTGCTTGGACGCAGCTCGCCTCGCCCGCGCCGGGTGGCATGGGCGTGCGGATCCCGCATGACGTGATCTTCGCCTCCGTAACAGCGGAAGAGCAGGGCCTGCTGGGGAGCGAATACCTGGGGCAGCATCCTCCCGTACCCGCGGGACAGATCACGCTCGACATCAACTACGACATGATTCTGCCGATCGGCATACCGCAGGAGATCAACGTCAACGGCGCACAGCGGACGACCTTCTACCCGACCGTCGAGGCAACGGCGAAGCAGTTCGGCCTGTCGATCGTCTCCGACCCGCGACCGGAGGCCGGCTCCTACTACCGCTCCGATCACTTCAGCCTGTCGCGCGTCGGCATACCTGCCTTCTCGGTCGACCTCGGATCGCTGTATGAGGGCCATGATCGCGCCTGGGGCGTCGCGCAGGAGCAGGACTACAACGAACACCGCTACCACAACTTCACCGACAACTACACGGACAATATGGACTTCCGCGGAAACGCGAAGCTCGTGAAGCTGGGTATGCAACTGGGATGGGAGGCACTGAGCGCTCCCGGGGCTATTCAGTGGAAGTCCGGCGACGAGTTCGAGGCAGCTCGTAAGGCAAGCCTGCGGTAAAGCTTAAAGACCAGCGAAGAGGCGCTATGCATGGTGGAGAGCGCCTCGACAACCTCAATATACTTCAGCCCGGGTAAAACCGCGCTCAGCTCCGTGGCACAGTGGCCTTCTCAGACTCCTGCACTGACTTATTCCTCTGCTTGATGGCGTCGGCCTGATCCTTGGCAGCCTTGCTATTGGCCTTGGCGGACCTCTCCTCGTGCTTCTGCTGCTTACGCTGAGCCTTCATCTCGGACTTCGTCAGCGGTGTTAGTGTCGTGGTCGTCGTGGTCGCATTCGTCGTGTTCTGATCGGTCACCGGTGTCTGGCTGGTGATGGGCACAGGCGTTGTGGTCTGGGTCGTAGTCTGTGCGCCGGATGCGACAGCGCCGAACAGCACGAGCAATGCATTTGCGGCGATCATCTGCTTGCGATTCATTGTGTCTCCTTCAATCCACGCGATACCAAGCTCGCCCTGGCAGCGGCCTTGTATCCATGCTGAGATAGATGACGTTTTGCCGGTTGATGATGCTCGCCCGCATCACGAAGGTTTCATGGCTCCATCGGCCCCGTTTCATGGCTCCATCGGCCCCTTCGAGGCATCGAATGACCGAACCGTGTGGCCCAGGAGGTCGCACCGAGGAGAGACGATGGATCGCAGCGCAAGCGCAGTTTGGCACGGGGCTCTGAAAGACGGTAAAGGAACGATCTCCACCCAGAGCGGCGCCCTGAAGGAGACGCAGTACAGCTTCAGCACACGCTTCGAAAACGGCGTTGGCACCAACCCCGAGGAGCTGATCGCAGCGGCCCACGCCGGCTGCTTCACGATGGCCTTGAGCGCGCAGCTTACCGACGCCAAGATGGTTCCCGACACGCTCGAAACCACGGCCGTCGTGACCATGGAGAAGACCGATGACGGCCCCACCATCACCAAAATCCACCTGACCACCAAGGCCAGGGTACCGGGAGCGGAGAAGGAGAAGTTTGAGGAGCTCGCTAAAAAGGCAGAGAAGGGTTGTCCCGTCTCACGTCTCCTCAAAGCGGCTGAGATCACGCTCGACGCACAGCTTGTTTAGGTTCCAAACTGATGGGCTGTTCCGGTGAGCAAAGTTTGAAGCTGTTCCCGTTCCAAATGGGAGCTGCTTCAAACCTTCTCGGAGCCAAGCTGCATGTGTTTTCTGGACGCGGTCTCGTTGCGATCTAGTGGCTGTGACCGTGGTGGTGGTGATGATGCCCGTGCGCTCCAACCGCCTCAAGCTCCGGCGGCGCGCTGCATCCGTGGGTTGTCTCGCAGCCGACCGTCTCAAACTGAATGGTGGTGTGGCGGATATGAAAGCGATCTGCCAGCGTGCACTTGATCCCATCGAGAATGCTGCCGCACTCGGACATCGGCATCTCGCTGATTGTGACGTGGCTGGCCAGCGCGTGTGTCTGTGATCCCAGGCTCCAGATGTGCAGATCATGCACGTTAATCACGCCGGAGACGGCCTGCATGGCGCCGCGCACCTCGGCAAGCTCGACCGATCGCGGCGTTCCTTCAAGCAGGATATTCAGCGTCTCGCGCACAATGCCGGCCGAGCTCCACAGGATCATCGCCGCGATCACGATCGACAGTACCGGATCGATCCACATGATGCCGGTAAACAGGATGCTTGCGCCACCGGCAATGACAGCAGCCGTTGAAAGCGTATCTCCCAGCATGTGGAGAAAGACCGACCGGATGTTGACATCGCCCGAGAAGCGCCAAAGCAGCGTCGCAATCGCGCCGTTCATCACCACACCCGCGGCGGCGACAACCATCATGAGCCGAGGCTGCACGGACACCGGCACGGCCAGCCGGTGAATGGCCGTGATCGCGATCCAGCTGGCAAGCACAATCAGCGTCAGCGCATTCACAAAAGCCGCCAGCACACCCGCGCGCTGATAGCCAAACGTCTTCTCGTCCGTCGCCGGTCGCGCCTGGAAGTAGACCGCAACGGAGGAAAGCGCGATCGCCAGGAGATCGGAGAGATTGTGCCCGGCCTCCGAGATCAGCGCGAGCGAGTGGGCCCTGAGTCCGAAGAAAAAGGTTGCCAGCACATAGACCGACGTGGCCACCATCGAGATCTTCAGGACGCGCTGGATCTTCCGATTTGGCGAAGCTACCATGTGCATACTCTCAGTTTAGACCGTCGGTCGAAGAGCTCACAATCCACGGCAGACCGGCGTTGAACGCAGGAACGACTGGCCCGAGCGGCTTACTGATCGCCAGGTATGGTGATCGGCGCGACCGGATGATCGTGGTCGATACGCAGCCCGCTCCAGTTCTCCGCCACCACGATCGAGTTACCGGGGTTGCGTGGGTCAAAGCGAACCTGCACCGGAAGATCGATGCGGACGTGGCGGACGTGTTCGGTCAGCGGGCTCACGTCCTGCGCACACTCATACGTCACGCCGGAGGCTCGATAGCGGTAGATCAGCGTGTTGGGCACGGGGCCGGGCGCATCCCCGGTCCAGGCGGTCTCCGTGATGCTGCCATCGACGATACGACCTGTGGACGCAAGTAGGTCGCGGCGCTCGCGTTCAATCTCCTCTGCGGAGGGCGTCTTGCGCGTCAACGCGTACGAGGTCGCAGCTGCAACGGCCGCGAGCGTGAAGGCGACGCCGGTCAAGAACCTGGGCGACCGGAGCACCATCCCGAGGTGATTTTGGACAAGGATCATAACCCGACCTCAGCATAACGTATCAACCGCCGTCAGCAGGCTCCGTGGACCGGCGACGGTATACTCAGGGATACGCGTATGAAGAGATCTCTTGACGGTACGGAATCGGTGAGGTGCGCTTCGGTACCCTCGCCGACGCAGCAGCTTCGCTCGGCAAGTCCCCTGGACCTAGGGAACGGAAGGCGCATCCGGTCGACCACGGTCATCTGTGTTCGTCGCGGTGACGCCGTGGTCATGGCCGCCGACGGACAGGTCTCGCTCGGTTCAACGGTGATGAAACACTCCGCCAAAAAGATCCGCAAGCTCTACCAGGACAAGGTGCTGGCGGGATTCGCCGGTTCGACCGCCGACGCGTTCTCCCTGTTCGCGCGCTTTGAGACCAAGCTCGAGCAGTATGCCGGCAACCTCGGACGCGCCGCCGTGGAGCTCGCCAAGGACTGGCGCACCGACAAGATGCTCCGGCAGCTCGAGGCCCTGCTCATCGTGACCGACGCGAAGCAAACCTTTTTGCTGAGCGGAAACGGCGACGTCATCGATCCCGACGAGGGGATTGCCGTCATCGGATCGGGCGGCAGCTACGCCCTCGCCGCGGCCCGCGCGCTCATGGACAACACCGAAATGTCGGCGCGCGAGATCGCGGAAAAAAGTTTGCTGATCGCCGGCCAGATCTGCCTGTACACCAACGACCGCATCATGATCGAGGAGCTGAAGGGGGAGTAGCACGTGTTAAGAAATCGCTCGATGAGCTTGGTTAGAAAAATCTGTGCACTGCTTGTCGGGCTCTTCGGTTGTTTCGGAATGCTGAACTGGTTCATGTGGCCTAAGGATGATCTGTTCTGGAGAAACGGATATGCGAAAACCTTTCTGCCTCTGCCCATCATTGCCGGTGTGATAGCAGCCCTGCTCTATCCTCGAGCTGACGTAGCATCGAGATCGCAAGCGACCTATCTAACGCTCAGTTATGGATTGGCACTGCTCATCTTTGTAGGCTTGATCGCGATTGCCGTGATACATCACGGATAAAAGCGCTAATTTGAGGTTACTTATGGCGATTTACCTGCCCGGAACGGCGGAAGACCAAGCATTAGCACTCGATGACATGACCCCGCGCGAGATCGTCGCGGAGCTCGACAAGTACGTCGTCGGCCAGGCCGCGGCCAAGCGCGCCGTCGCCATCGCTCTGCGCAACCGCATGCGCCGGCAGAAGCTCTCGCCCGAGCTCGCCGACGAGATCATGCCGAAGAACATCATCATGATCGGCCCCACCGGCGTCGGCAAGACCGAGATCGCCCGGCGCCTGGCAAAGCTCACCAACTCGCCTTTCCTCAAGGTCGAAGCCTCCAAGTTCACCGAGGTCGGTTACGTCGGTCGCGACGTCGAATCGATCGTGCGCGACCTCGTCGAAATCTCGATCGACATGGTCCGTGAAGAAAAGCTCGAAGAGGTCGAGGACAAGGCAGAGCTTGCAGCCGAGGACCGCCTTCTTGATCTGCTCTTGCCACCCACGCCCGCCGCGGCCACCGCAGCGAATGCGGCCGCGGCAACCCAGGAGCCGGGAACCAACGTCATCCAGCTGCCGGCCTCGATGGATACCACCTCGCCGGCCAGCTTCGCCGCACAGCAGGAAGCCCCGTCGGGCGATGCCGAGGATGCGTCGTCGAGCTCCCTTCACGACCAGACCCTTCACGACGAGACCGGCCGGGGCCAGAGCAGCCGGGACCAGAGCAGCCAGGAGCGCACTCGCGAAAAGCTCCGTCAGCAGTTCCGCGAGGGCAAGCTCGATGAGCGTACCGTCGAACTCGACGTCCGCGACCGCAACCAGCCCTCCTTCGAGGTCATCACCAATCAGGGCCCGGACGAGATGGACGCCAGCAACTTCAAAGACTTGCTCCCCGGCCTCTTCGGCCAACGCATGAAGAAGCGCAAGATGAAGGTCGCCGAGGCGTTCGAATATCTCGTCCAGGAAGAAGAGAGCCGCCTCATCGACATGGATCAGGTCACGCGCCTTGCCGTCGAGCGCGTCGAAGACTCCGGCATGGTCTTTCTCGACGAGATCGACAAGATCGCCGGCCGCGAGGGCGGACACGGCCCCGATGTCAGTCGCGAGGGCGTCCAACGCGACATCCTCCCCATCGTCGAAGGCACCACCGTCAACACCAAGTACGGCATGGTCTCCACCGACCACATCCTCTTCATCGCCGCCGGCGCCTTCCACGTCTCCAAGCCCTCCGATCTCATCCCCGAGCTGCAGGGCCGCTTCCCCATCCGCGTCGAGCTGCAGTCGCTCACGGTCGACGACTTCGTTCGCATCCTCACCGAGCCCAAGTCCTCGCTGGTCAAGCAGTCCACCGCCATGCTCGAGACCGAGGGCCTCAAGCTTGAGTTCACCAAGGAGGCCATCCAGGAGATGGCGCAGTTCGCCTTTCGCGTCAACGAGACCACCGAAAACATCGGCGCGCGCCGCCTCCACACCATCCTCGAGCGCGTTCTCGATGAGATTAGCTTCCAAGCCCCCGACCTCTTCAAGAGCCCGCGCGCCGAGGCCACGCAGGAGGGGGTCGTCGCCGAGATCGGAGCCTCGGCGCCACTCACCGCGGAACCGGTTCCACCCTCGCCTCCGCTGCCGGTCATCGAGCGCCAGACCTCCAATGGCATCGAGAAGGTCATCGTCGTCGATCCGGAGTACGTTCGTCAGCAGGTCGCGTCCATCGTAAAGGATCACGATCTCTCGCGCTATATCCTTTAGCGTTCCCTGCGCGCGGAGCTTCGCCGCGATGCCCTGAGATAATCCCTGGATGGAGAGATTGAGCCGAGGGCTGTGGCTGAGCTTTGTTCTGCTGTGCCTTTTGGGTGGCCTCGGCTATGCACGTTTCGACTCCTACCTGATGGATGGCGACAGCGTCTCTTTCATGGACATCGCCGACGGCCTGCGCCTGCACCATGCCGCCGTCGCTCTGAACAGCTATTGGAACCCGCTCTACCCCACGCTCCTCGCGATCACACAGGCGATGACCCACACCTCCCGGGTCAACGAGCTCCACGCCTACGCGTATCTCAACTGGGCCATCTTCGCCGCATGTCTTGCCGCAACCGTGTACCTGGTCGGCGGCCTCACCCTGCTGCAGCGGCGCTTCAATCCGCGCGGCCTCGATGACGCAGCTGTCTCTCCTCTGGCCCTCCGCTTTGCCGCCGCGGCGCTTCTGCTCTTCTCCATCCAGCGCGAGCTGCGAATCGGCTACATGCGCTCCGACTCGCTTCTGCTCTTCTTCTTCCTCGTTGCCGCCGGCATCGTGCTGCGACTGCAGACGGGTGGACGTCCCTTCCGGTACGCAACCCTCGGCCTCACGCTCGGTCTGGCCTATCTCACCAAGTCCTTCGCCTTTCTTCCCTCGGCATTCTTGATCCTCGGCATCCTGATCTTCGGTCTTACCCGCAAAGGCGCTCCCCGCCTTCGGATCGCGGGCGGCGCCCTGCTCGCGGGAGCGTTGTTCCTCGCGGTAGCCGGCCCCTACATCCTCGGAATCTCCCGGCAGATGGGTCACTTCACCACCGGCGAGTCGGCGCGCCTGAACTACGCCTTCTTCGTCGACGAGACACCGCGCTGGCACGAGTGGGCGCACCACACCCTGGGCCGCGCAGGCGGCGAGTTCCTCCACCCCGAGCTCATGCTGCTAGAATCCCCGCCCGTCTTCTCCTTCCGCAACCATCCCCTGGGCACCTTTCCCCTGTGGTTCGATCCCGCGTACTTCACCGCCGGCCTGACGCCGCACATCTGGTTCCCGGGCCACATCAAGCGTCTGCTGCGCTGCTCCCGTCTGCTTCTGCTATGGATCGCGAACCACCCGGAGGGCCTGCTTCTGCTCAGTGTCCTCCTGGCCTCGGGAGCGATGCTTTGTCGATCTCGGCGGGAGTGCCTCCCGTGGCTGGTCGTGCCCGCCTGGGGAGCCCTGATGCTCGCCATCTACTTCCCCGTGGATCTGCAGGAGCGCTATCTGACAGCGATGCTCCTGCTGATTCTGCTCCCGATCCTCGCTATGCTTCGCCGCCGCCCCGGCTCGGATGCGATCGTGCGCGTGGCCAATGCGACATCGGTCCTGCTTGCACTGCTGGCCGTCATGTCCTGCTTTCAGGAGCTCGCATACCTGCGCCGCCAGCTGCACCTCTCCGGCCGAACCTCCGGCTTCTACGAGGAGGATATCTTCGGCGCGGCCCGGGGCCTCGCCGCCATGGGGGTCAAACCGGGAGATGCCGTCGGCTGCATGGGCGGGCAAGCCTGCTACCGCGATCCATACTGGGCGCGGCTCGCGGAGGTAAAGATCATGGGGGAGATCGAGGTGCCCAACTCCATCCCCAACGACGTCGCATGGAACAGCTTCTCCGATAAGGGAGCCATCGCGAAGGCGCTCCGTTCGCAGGGCATCCACACCATCGTCACAACCATGCCGGGCGTCTCGCTGGTTCCCGAGGGCTGGCAGCAGCTGGAAGGGTCCAGCTACTTCGCGTACACCATCCCGAAGTAGCCGTAGGGATGCAGTCGACCCAAGTTAGTGCTTCGGCAGCTACAAGGTCGTCACCGCGGGAACCGACAGGTACACCATGCGCTTGGCCTCTCTTCGCCCGCGCGCCACCGAGTCCAGGATCAGGCCGCACACCAGCGACAGAAAGGAAAGTGTAACGATGCCCGTCGCCAGAATGGCGGTCGGAAATCGCGGCACAAGGTGGGTCCGGTGGAACTCGATGAAGATGGGCACGCTGATCCCGAAGCCAACCAGGAACAGGATCGTGGCCGCCACCGTGAAGAACTGCAGCGGCTTCTCTTCCTTTACAAGCTGCACGATGGTCGCCAGGATGCGCGCTCCGTCCTTGTACGTGTTGAGCTTGGACGCGCTCCCCTCCATGCGGTCCTTGTATGGCGTGTGCAGCTCGCCGAGGGGCATCTTGAGTTCGAGCGCATGGATCGTCAGCTCCGTCTCCGTCTCAAACCCCGATGACAGCGCCGGAAAGCTCTTCACAAACCGCCGGCTGAACACACGGTAGCCCGACAGCATATCGGTAATACGGTTCCCGAAGATGGCCGCGACAATCCCCGTCAACATCACGTTGCCAAATCGGTGTCCCCGCCGATAGGCCGCCTGGATCTCCGTGATCCGAGTACCCGTCACCATATCCAGCGAGTCACTCACCAGCAGCTCGATCATGCGCGGCGCCGATGCGGCTTCGTACGTGTCGTCCCCATCGACAAGCACGTAGACATCCGCCTCCACGTCCGAGAACATCCGTCGCACGACGTTGCCCTTACCCGGCAGCATCTCCAGGGTGACCCGCGCTCCGGCAGACCGCGCCAACTCCGCCGTACGGTCTGTGGAGTTGTTATCGAAGACGTAGATCCGGGCGCCGGGAAGCGCTGCTTGGAAATCCTTGACAACTTTCCCGATCGAGGTCTCTTCGTTGTAGCAGGGAATCAAGACAGCAACGCGAGGAACCGATGGGCTCTCCTGCGGCCTGCCGTATCGAGGCATGTCGACGTTCACAGCTTCAGGCTAACATCCGGTCCGCCGGCTCCTTGCTCCTGGGGAGCAAGGGTGGCCGGCGGCTGGGGCACTGCGCATCAATTGCTTGCTTGGATCGCAGGCTCTAGGCGTTTACCGTCTGCTTCGAGCCAATCTCACTCAAACGCTTCGCCAGCATCTGCTCCAGATCCTCAAGCGCCTTCGAGAAGCCCTCGATGCCTTCCTTCAACTTGTCATGCGCCATGCGATCTTCGGCATGCATCTTTTCAAACGTCGCCTGGTCGATCGTCAGCTTCTCGATCTCCATGCCCTTGGCCTTCTCGGCATCGAGCTTACGCGGCAGATCGCCTTGGTCCTTGTCGAGCTCCTCGAGCAGCTTCGGCGAGATTGTCAGCAGGTCGCATCCAGCCAGTTCGGTGATCTCTCCCGTGTTGCGGAAGCTCGCGCCCATCACCACTGTCTTGTAGCCAAACTTCTTGAAGTAGTTGTAGATCGTCGTCACCGACTGGACCCCGGGATCCTCGGCTCCAACGTAATCCTTGCCTGTGTCCTTTTTGTACCAGTCCAAAATGCGGCCGACAAAGGGCGAGATCAGCGTTACCTTAGCCTCGGCGCACGCAATCGCCTGGTGAAGTCCGAACAGCAACGTCAGGTTGCAGTGAATGCCCTCCTTCTCGAGGATCTCCGCCGCCTTAATGCCCTCCCACGTGGAGGCGATCTTGATCAGAACACGCTCACGCGAAATTCCAGCCTCGTCATACTGACGGATCACGTCGCGCGCCTGTTCGAGCGTCTTCTCCCGATCGAATGACATGCGTGCATCCACCTCGGTCGAAACACGGCCAGGAACGATGTCGAGAATCTTGCGACCGAACGCCACAGCCAGAGTCTTGAAGGCGAACGCTGCCACCTCCTTGTCGGAGGCCTCGTCCCCCGCGAACTCGCGCGCATGCTGCAGCACGTCATCCACCACCTGCTGGTACTCGGGCATCCCCGCTGCGGTCTGCAGCAGAGATGGATTCGTCGTCGCATCCTGTGGCTTGAACTTCTTGATCGCGTTGAAGTCGCCCGTGTCCGAGACGACGGTAGTCATACCACGAAGCTGTTCGAGTAAAGATGCCATGAAAGATCTCCTTGCCTAACATCAAGTTTATCGCAGGCCATCGATACCTGCCGTAAAGCCTACTTTGATCCGCGAGTCAGTATGCCTCAGTCAGCCTGGACGAAGTTTTCGAGCACGCCAAGACCCTCGATACTAACTTGGATGCGGTCTCCAGGGCTCACGGAGCCCACCCCCACCGGCGTTCCCGTCGGGATCAGGTCTCCCGGCTCGAGCGTCGCAAACGCCGTGATGTACCGGAGCAGCTCCGGGATGCCAAAGAGGAAGTCCGCCGTCGACCCCGTCTGCTTCAACTCCCCATTCACCCGCGTCGTCACCTTAACCGCAGCACCCGCTGCGGGATCGATCTCGTCCGACACGATGGGCCCCACCGGGCAAAATGTATCGAAGCCCTTTCCCCGCGTCCATTGCCCATCGCTCTTCTGCAGGTCCCGCGCGGTCACGTCATTCACGCACACATAACCGCGAATGTACCGCCGAACGTCCTCATCCGGACCGATCCCGCGGCATCGCCTCCCCATCACGATCCCTAACTCGCCCTCATAGTCCACACGTTTGGACAAAGACGGCAGCCGAACGATCCCCCCGGATCCCAAAAGCGACGAGGGCGGCTTCAGAAACAACAGCGGCTCCTTAGGCGCCTCGTTCCCGAGCTCCAGCGCGTGATCGCGATAGTTCCGGCCGACACAGACGATCTTTGAAGCCGCTACCGCCGGCAGGAGGCGCAACCTGCTCAGCGGCGTCGGCTCAAAGCTCAGGGGCGCAGCCTCACGCGCTAGGAGATCCTCTTCGGGTGCTTCCATCGAAGCGACAGCCCACAAGGTGCCGTCGCGCTCCTCAACCAGGGCATAGTAGGGGGTTCCGGAGTCATGATGGGCGTCGGTGAATCGGCAATATCGCATGGTGCGTCTCAGCTTAGCGGGTTCCGGGTGTCTCCTGCACCTCGTTCCCAGGCGCACTCTCATTCCCGGCCCTATCCACCGCCGTCACCCGGTACACATAGCGCACTCCCGACCGCACCCCTGTGTCCGCAAACGCCGGCACAGGCACCACTTCCGTGCTGATCCGAAGCCACGGCTCAGCTCCTGCTCCTCCATCCGACCTTTCCGCCCGATATACGTGATACCCCGCCAGATCGGCCTCCACCCCCGGCCTCCACGAGAGATCGATCGCCGCCGACTCGCCCCCACCCGGCGCGGCCTCCAGTGCCACCGGAGCCGCAGGGGGAAAGGTGTCCAGCACCTTGACCGTCACGGCCGCGGACGGCGCGCTTCGCGCCATCACCCTGTTCCCCTCAAGCACCGTGCTCTGTACACGCTGCGCTGTGTAGCGGTAAGTCGTCCCTTTCTGGGCGGATCGATCGATCGTCCCTCCGACGTCCTCCACTCCGTGAACGCTGTCCGGCCTGAGATGAACCTCCAGGAGCTGCTTCGAGGATCCCGCATCATGCGTCCTCCTCGCATCCGCAAAGCCCCCCGGCCTACCCGGCATCCTCGCCCCGGCAGGCGCCGCGCCCGCCGCACCCGCCGCACCCATGTCAGTCCGATCCAGCTCCACCGCCCCTCCTCGCGCTCCACCCGTCGCCCACTCCAGCTGAACGCCTCCCCGAACCGGCACAGCCACAAAGCTTTGCACCGGCTCCGGAGCGGCTCCGCCCGCGGCGTACACCTCCGGGGACCGACCCGCCGACCGCCCCGCCCCATTCAGGATCTCCACCCGGTACCCCACCAGGCTCACCGGTCCCGAAGCCAGAAAAGCCGGCAGGAGATCCTCCGCCTCCGCCGGCCCAGGCTGCACCGAAAGGCGTTGTATCTCCGCGCAAGTTCTTTCCTTGTCGCTCTTACCGGTAACCTGCCGGCACAGAACCGCTGATAGCGGAGCCCGAACAGGAAGATTGTCCGCTGTCGACGATGGCGTCGTCCACCGGAGATGCACCCCGGCCCCCACCCGCTCCGCCGAGAGGTCCGCTACCACCTGTGGCAGCCGCAGAGTGGGTGGCCTTGGTTGGCCCGGGCTAGCGCATCCGATACCCCAGCCAAGCACCGGCAGAATCATCCAGAGATCCCGCCGGGCCCTCCCGCGTCGCATCGGTCCACCTTTCCGGCCATCCATTTGGAGACAAGGCTAGCACCCCTCCCCTTGCCGCCGAGAATGCTCCCAACGTGCGGGCTGCGGCTGTACACGCTCAATCCGCCATGTGGGAAGTAAATAAATTCAAGCGCGCGAAAACCTTTTCACCCCATTCAAACGTCTGTTCATACAACGGGAAAATTACATATGCCAACCGAACTAGCAGAACTGACTCTAGAAGGACGGATCGCACCAGAGCTCGTTATGGGCGCTTCCGAAAACAGGAAAACCAAGATCGTCCCAAACCTTGACAGCGAGACCGTTCAAGTTGGAAGTGATGTGGCGGAGGCGTTCATCGCGGAAAAGCGCATCGGGGAACGCATCAAGTACCTCCGCCTGAAAAAGTCCATGGGGCTCGTCGAACTTGGACGCCACACCGGCCTTTCCGCCAGCTTCCTTTCGCAGCTGGAAACAGGCCGGGTCGTACCAACTCTGCGCAATCTGGCACGCGTCGCCATGGTCTTCTCGAAGGACCTCAGCTACTTCTTCGAGCCTGAGCCGCAAAAGCTCTTCCGTGTCCATCGCTCCAAGGAGCGCGTCCGTCTGCCTCAAAGCGGCGTGGAAGACCCGAGCTACTTCTTCGAGAGCCTCGGCTACCTCGTTCCGGACCGGCAGCTCGATCCCTACTACGCCGAGTTCCTTCCTCCCAAAGCTGGACGCGAGCCCAAAGCGCACCAGCACGTCGGCTTCGAGTTTCTCTACCTGCTCTCGGGTGAACTCGATCTCCGCCACGGTGAGGTCACCCACCATGTCGAACAGGGCGACGCGATCTACTTCGACGCCAGCACCACTCACTCCTACCTGTGCCGGGGAGAGGTCTCGGCGACCGCCGTCATCGTGACACTGCAGCAGCCGCTCAGCCTCAGCAACAACGCCGGTCCACGCGCAATCGTGTCCGGCAACGGCTCCTCTCGTGCGCGCAACACGGTCCCCACCTTTGCACCCGCGTCGGAGTCGCCCGTCCACAAGAACGGAAGCGCGCGAGCCTCCTAAACCTCCACCATCACCCGATCGGCGTCAGAAACCCTGGCGCCGATTCGTTTTGGCCGCGGAACATGGCCATACGCCTCATCGGTTACCACCGCCGGCGTATGGTGGCCGGTCCTCTTCCACAGCAAATCAAACAGCGCATCGATCTCTGCCTGCTCGGAACTCTTCTCCGTGAACACGCGGTGCCCCTGTCCCAACAGCTCCAACACCTGCTGCAGCCGGTACAGCCGATCCGGCAGTTGCACGGCTGCGGCCCCAAAGTAGCGAAACTCACGGCTCAGCAGCGTGCGTCCGTTTTTGTAAAACGGATACTGCCCGATGTCGCGGCTGCGATACGCCGGATCCGCATGAAGCGGCGATCGCCCGCTATGCTCGATCGTGCCGTTCAGTCTGTGGAACTGGTAAATGCAATCAGGCCGGCGCCGAAACGGACTCCGAGCCGCGTAGTACTCCCGCGCGTCCACCGCGCCTTTGACGACCGCCGCGTAGATCACCGCATTGGGAGCATACCCATCGCTGCGTACCAGGGACTGGCTCGTAATCCCGAGGATGCGATCTCCCGGCTGCGCCGTCCGCCGGATCGCCGGCTTGCAGATCGACAGCGTCAGCAGCGGCGTCTCCCCAGGTCGCGGTGGCGGCGCCGAGGGCGCACCTCCCCGATCGCTGGTCAACTTGTAGACATAGGTACGCGCCATGGTTCCTCCATCCTATGATCCGCGCGCCACATTGTCCCGCCACCCTCTTCGCTTTACCATCGCCTAAGATGCATTGGGAACCATCCCCCTTCGACGGAGGTGACATGGCAGCGCTAGGGACAGCGAAAAACGCAGACGACGACGGAGATCGCCTCGTCTCGGCAAAGCGCGGCGAGGAGGACGCAGCCTTCGAACTCAAACTCCGCCCTCACCACCTCCGCGAGTTCATCGGCCAGGAGCGCGCCAAGGAGCAACTCGCCATTGCCCTCGAAGCCGCCCGCACCCGCGGCGAGGCCCTCGACCACGTCCTCCTCTTCGGCCCCCCCGGCCTCGGCAAGACCACCCTCGCCACCATCATCGCCAACGAACTCGGTGTCGGCTTCCAGCAGACCAGCGGCCCCGCCCTCCAGATCCAGGGGGACCTCACCGCCATTCTCACCAACGTCCGCGAGCGCCAGGTCCTCTTCCTTGACGAGATCCACCGCCTCCAGCCCGTCCTCGAAGAAAAGCTCTACACCGCCCTCGAAGACTACAAGCTCGACATCATAATCGGTCAGGGCCCCGCCGCCCGCACCCACGTCATGGACATCAAGCCCTTTACCTTCGTCGCCGCCACCACCCGCCCCGGCCTCCTCTCCTCCCCTCTCCGCAGCCGCTTCGGCATCCTCCTCCGCCTCGAGTTCTACACCGACGACGAACTTCGCTACGTGGTCGAGCGCTCCGCCGAGGTCCTCGGCGTCCCCATCGACACGGACGGCGCCGCCGAAATCGCCATGCGCTCCCGCGGCACACCCCGCATCGCCAACCGCCTCCTTCGCCGCGTCCGCGACTTCGCCGAGGTCCGCGCGAAAGGCATCGTCGACCGGCCCACCGCCGAGGCCGCCCTCAAGCTCCTCCAGGTCGACGCGCACGGCTTCGACGAACTCGATCGACGCCTCCTCCGCACCATCATCGAGAAGTACGACGGCGGCCCTGTAGGCCTCAACACCCTCGCCGCCGCCCTCGCCGAAGAACAGGACGCCCTCGAAGAGGTCTACGAGCCTTTCCTTATCCAGATCGGCTTCCTCGACCGCACCCCCCGCGGCCGCGTCGCCACCCGCCTCGCCTACGAGCACCTCGGCATCGAAATGCCCCGCAAGATGGGAAACCTCTTCGGTTGACGCCGGTCTATCTGCCGACCCTTAGCGAAGCTCGTCCCAAAACTTGATCGCGCGACGAAGAAAACCGCGCAATACAGACAAGCCCCGCCGTAGCGAGGCTCTCCTTAACTCCGACGACTATGCCTGCGCGGAAACCGGATCGACCGAGACGAACCGGCCCAGTTGCCCGCGGCTCTGGAACCGAACCACGCCGTCAATCTTTGCAAACAGTGTGTCGTCCTTGCCCCGTCCAACGTTGAGCCCGGGCTTCAACGGAGTTCCACGCTGCCGAACCAGGATCGATCCGCCGGTTACCGTTTCGCCGCCAAACCGTTTCACACCCAGTCGCTGCGCATTTGAGTCGCGCCCATTCTTGGAAGATCCAAGCCCTTTTTTATGTGCCATCTCCGTGCCTCTCTCGGCCCGCCCTCAGGCGTGCCTATCTTCCCTGCACCTTACACCTGGCTCTGCTCAGCCTTGAAGCTGCGACCGTCGACAAGGATTTCATTGATCTTGACCTCGACATAGCTCTGTCGATGACCCTGCATCTTCTTGTACTGCTTCTTGCGCTTCAGTTTGAACACCAGGATCTTCTCACCACGGCCCTGGCCGGTTACGGAGGCCAGCACCTTCGCCCCCCCTAGATCCTGGTCAAACGAACCCTGTTCGCCGCTTACAGCAAGAACATCGGAGAACTCGACGCTGCCGTTCTCATGTGGAGTCGTCTCAATCCGGATCGTCTCCCCAGGTGTAACCAGATACTGCTTTCCGCCGGTACGAATCACTGCATACATGACATAAGACCTCAGGCACGCCACGCTCGTCACAGTGGCAGCCAACTTCCTGGATTAGCGTGAACTCTTGTGTCGCGACACGACCGCCATAGTCAGGGCGACATCGTGATCACTTCTTTTCAGATACACGGCCAAACCTAGCAAGGTTACCGTCCGTCGGCCTCACCGTCAACTATTCTCACGCTCGGTTCTGTCTCTCTGAACGAGCCACCCCATCTAGAGGAAAGTTCTGCTTCGTCTTCGACAGAGATCGAGAGGGAGACTGTACCTTACCGCTCCAAGAGCACTTCTGCAACTTTGAGCACTTGGCTCCCACTTGACACTGCACTTCTTTGCACATGTCACGTCTAAGGGATAAATCCAAACTTTGGGGTGATACATAAGTGGCGCGTTTTCAACAAGACCTCTCAGCGCGGTCGTATTGCGACTTTGGCGTGGGACGTGCATTAGGACTATCGTAATCGCGTCACCCAACTTCTCCTGGAGTAAGACATGTACAAGAAGATTGCAGTATCTCTCGCCTTGGCCTTTACCGCCGCCGTAACTGCCCACGCGACACCTCTCGGTCTGAATACCACCGTCACTCCTGCTGCGGGTAGCTTCGGCACCCTCAATCAGGTTGCCAATACTGGTGTCCGCACCGGCACAACTTCCACCTTCTCGGTTCAGTATGGCCAGTCTGTTGCCTTCGACACCAACAACCCGCTCGGTGGACTGGACTTTACCTACGCCTTCGATAACATCGGAACCACCGGCGTCGTCGAGTCCGTCTCCGTGTACAACTTTGACGGCTTCCTCACCGATGCCATCTTCGTCACCAAGGCAGGCGACATCGCTCCGGTCACCGCCACCCGCTCAACCACCGGCGCAGGTTCCGTGATCCGCTTTGACTTCGCAGTCCCCGGAGTTGGCGCAGGTCAGTCGAGCGACTACCTCGTCCTTCGAACGAACGCAACCAACTATACGACCGGCAACTTCACCTTCCAGGATGGCTCCACCTTCCAGGATCTCAACGTCTTCGCTCCCGCTGCCGCGGCCGCCGTTACCCCCGAGCCGTCCTCGCTCGTGCTCCTCGGCACTGGACTCCTCGGTGCTGCCGGTATCGCTCGCCGGAAGTTCGCCTCGAAGTTCGGCGTCTAACTGTCAACCGTTGCGTAAATAAGGGGGAGCCTACCGGCTCCCCCCTTATTTTATTTATGGACCTTCATCATCAACGAAATTGTTTCCATTGTGCCTGCAGTTTCTTGCGGGTCGGTGTGAATTGAGGGAAACTGCGTAAAAAGTAATCGAGACCGTAAACTATTCTCTTACAACATCCCCATCTTTACCCTCCTCCCAAGGTTCTTTGGTATGTGACGTGCTCAATTAGGTACGCGGCTTGGACTCAGTTCAAACCGTTTTCGATCCCGGAGGATTTACATGCGAAAGATAACTGTTACACTCTGCGCCTTGGCTCTTGCTGCAGTAGTCCCGGCATACGGAGATCCAATAGGTCTAAATACCACACTCACACCCGCACCAGTCGGTGCCTTCGGAACGCTAACTCAAGTGGCGAACACCGGCATCCGCACTGGAAACGCAGCCACCTTCACCGTACGCTACGGCGAGGCAGTTGCCTTCGATACCAACAATCCGCTCGGCGGCCTGGAGTTTATCTATGCCTTCGACAACATCGGAACCGGTGGAGTCATCCAGTCCGTTTCGATGTTCAACTTCGATGCCATCCCGACAAATGTGATCTACGTTCCCAAAGCGGGTGACGTTGCTCCCGGATTTGTTAGCCGCGCAACCAATGGTACTGGATCGGTCTTTCACTGGGACTTCGGAACCCCTGGCTTGGACGCCGGTCAGTCCAGCGACTACCTGGTAATCCAGACCTCGGTCAATAGCTATGTTCCGGGCAACTTCACCTTCCAGGATGGCTCCACTTTTCAGGACCTGAACGTCTACGCTCCCCTGATTGCAACTCCTGAGCCTTCTTCTCTCTTGCTCCTCGGTACGGGTCTCCTTGGAGCAGCCGGTATGGCGCGACGCCGCTTCGGCTCCGCCTTCTGACGATAATGGTAGCGCACTACCTTCAGGGAGCCTTTGGGCTCCCTATTTTCTTGCCGGCACGCGTCCATCGCTAGCCGACCTTACGCTCACCGGACTTGCGCAACTCTTCTAAGCTGGATTTACAGTCGGGCCGTTGCCTAACGGCTCCCGCAGTCGACAAGCCTCCGAGGTGCTATGCCGAGAATCCTTGTTCAACGTCTCCACCCCTCCGCCCAGCTTCCCCGCTACGCCCATGCAGGCCCGTTCGGCGACCTCGCCGCCGACCTCTTCGCCGCTGAAGCAACCACCCTCGCTCCCGTCGGGGAAGCGGGCTCCACCCAGGCCGTCCGAACCGGCCTGGCCTTTGAACTCCCGGCCACCCACGGCGCACTGGTTGAGGACCGCAGCGGCCTCGCCCTTCGGGGCATCACCACGCTTGCCGGTGTCATCGATCCCGGATATCGCGGCGAACTCAAGGTCGTCCTCACCAATCTTAGTCAAGAGCAGCACGTCATCGCACCCGGCCACCGCATCGCACAGTTGCGCATCGTCGAGCGCATCCAGGCGACCTTTGAGGAGACTGACATGCTCGCCGAAACGACGCGCAACCTCGCCGGTTTCGGCTCCACCGGCAGCTAGGTTCCCTCGCGCCGAGAGACATCGGCGCGCCGCGCATCGCAATAGCCCCACATGCGACAATCAACATAGCGACCCATGCCCAACCAGCGCGTCCTTCCCTCGGAAAACCCCGGCGTCAGAGCTGTTCCCACGCCGTGCGTCATTACGCCCGTCCTGCTCAAGCAACACAGCATCACGCCGGACGAGTACACCGGCATCGAACGCGCTCTCGGCCGCACCCCATCCCTCACCGAGCTCGGCATCTTCTCCGTCATGTGGTCTGAGCATTGCTCCTACAAGAGCTCGCGCGTTCACCTGAAGCGCCTCCCCACCAAGGGCACCCGCACCTCCGGCCCCGGATCGGTCGTTCAGGGACCGGGCGAAAACGCCGGCATCATCGACGTGGGCGACGGCTGGGCCTGTGCCTTCAAGATCGAGTCCCACAACCACCCCTCCTACATCGAGCCCTACCAGGGAGCCGCCACCGGCGTCGGCGGCATCCTTCGCGACATCTTCACCATGGGCGCCCGCCCCCTCGCCATCATGGACTCCCTCCGCTTCGGCCCCCTCGCTCCGCCGGAAGTCCACGCCGCACCCACTTCGTCGTCAACCTTGGCCCAACCAGAGTTCCCGTCAAGCACAGATAGCTCGCAAACCTCGAAAGGTCGAGGGGCTGCTTCCCCTGGATCGCGACAGATCCCGGACCCCACCGACTATGCCAAAAATCACCAGGTCGCCAACGGCGTCGTACACGGGGTCGCCGGCTACGGCAACTGTTTCGGCGTCCCCAACCTCGGCGGCGAGACCCGCTTTGAGCCCTGCTACTCCGGCAACCCGCTCCTCAACGCCTTCGCCCTCGGCCTCGTCCGCACCGATGAAATCTTTTACGCCAAGGCCACCGGCGTCGGCAACCCTGTCTTCTACGTCGGCGCTAAGACCGGCCGCGACGGCATCCATGGAGCCACCATGGCCTCCGAGGAGTTCACCGAGGGCTCCGAGCAGAAGCGCCCCAACGTCCAGATGGGCGACCCCTTCCTCGAAAAGCTCCTCCTCGAAGCCTGCCTCGAAGCCATGAAGACCGGAGCCGTCCTCGGCATTCAGGATATGGGCGCCGCCGGCCTCACCTGCTCCACCTGCGAGATGGGCGCGCGCGGCCAGCTCGGCGTCTCCATCGAGCTCGACCTCGTCCCCCAGCGCGAGACCGGCATGACCTCCTACGAGATCATGCTCTCCGAATCGCAGGAGCGCATGCTCCTCGTCGCCCAGAAGGGCCGAGAACAGGAGGTTCTCGACGTCTTCGCCAAGTGGGGCCTCGACTGCGCCGAGGTCGGCCTCGTCACGGCCGACGACATCATGCGCGTCACCCACCACGGCGAGCTCGTCGCCGAGATCCCCAACAAAGCCCTCACCGACGACGCGCCCGTCTACAACCGGCCAGTCGGCACCTGGACTGCGCCCGTCCCCAAAGACCCGCCCGCCTGGGTGCTCGCAGAGTTACAAAGACCACGCGACTACACCGCCGACCTTAAACGCCTGCTCGCCAGCCCCAACATCTGCGACAAGCGTTATATCTACGAGCAGTACGACTCCATGGTCCAGACCAACACCGTCCAGGGCCCCGGCTTCGAGGCCGGCGTCATCCGCATTAAGGGCACCGGCGGCGCCTACCCGGCAGCGATCACTCCCCAGGGCGCGAGCGCAACGCCCACCCCCACCGCCGCCGAGCACCTCGCCAGCTCCATGGGTCTCGATCCTGTCGCCGCGGACTACAGCATCCTCGGCCAGATCGTCAATTTCGTCACTGGCTCCACGCCCGAAGGCGAAGCCACCCTCAAGACCGGCAACGAAGACGCCGCGAACCCGGTCGTCGCCCCCGACGCCACCCACGATACGTCTTCCCTCGCGGCACCCGAGCCCGCCATCCCCGGCAACGTCACGGCCAGCCCTGCCGATCTCACAGCGGAAGCCGCCAGCTGGCTGCCGAGCACCTCGGCTTCCGCCGCATCCCCATCCCCTGCTCCCGCCTCGTCGATCGCCTCCCCTGACCTCGGCCGAAGCTCCGCCGCTCTTCCAGTTACCGGTGCGATCTCGAGCGAAATTCGACCTCCAGCCGCCAGCAACACGGTCGCCGATCCACTCCCCTCGACGCCGAACAACCGGCAACAGACAACACGCCCCGAGCGCGGTCTTGCCATGGCCCTCGCCGGCAACGGCCGCTGGTGCTATCTCGACCCCAAACTCGGAGCCATGCACGCCGTCGCCGAAGCCGCCCGCAAAGTCGCCTGCACCGGAGCCACCCCCGTCGCCGCCACCAATTGCCTCAACTTCGGCAACCCGGAAAAGCCCGAGATCATGGCGCAGCTGTCGTTAGCCATTGATGGGATCGCCGAAGCCTGCATCGCCCTCAACACCCCCATCACCGGCGGCAACGTCAGCCTCTATAACGAGACCCGCGGCGAGGGCATCTACCCCACCCCTGTGATCGGCGTAGTCGGCCTCCTCGATGACGTCACCAAAGCTGTCCCCAACAGCTTCCAGCATGAGGGAGACACCGTCCTCTTCCTTTCCACCATTCGCGGCGTGGGCAGACAGGCCAGCCGCGATATAGGGGCGAGCGCATGGGCACAGAGTCAAGGATGGCCCCTCTGGGGTGAGCCCGTGGTGCTCGACTTGGAAGAGGAGGCGACCCTGCACAATGCCCTTCAGAACCTGTCTGCGCGCGACCTTCTGTGCTCCGCCTCGGACATCAGCGATGGTGGCTTTTTGACTGCCGTGGCAAAAGCTGCACTCGGCTCTCATCTCGGTGCGGAGTTGAACCTGTCCACTCGTGATGCCGAGCCGTTTTCCTCCTCAGAGGTGCTCTTTGCAGAGATCGGGTCTTCCGTGGTCGCGACCTGCAATCCGGCGCATCTGGACGAGATCCGATCTGTGTTGCAGCAGACTCCGGGAGCGTATGCTGCACCCCTCGGCAAGGTGACAGGCTCATCGCTCCGTATCCTCATCAACGGGAACCCTTCGATTGAGGCGCCGCTAACCGATCTCCGAGCCGCCTACTCCAACACCCTCGAATCCCAACTAGCCGCCGAGGTGGTCACCGCATGATCGACATCGACAACTACAAGCGCGCCATCCGATGGCTTCGTCGAGGTCTCGCGGAACTCGATCGCCAGCCCGGAGACCCAACCGTTCAGGCCAGCGTGCTGCAGAGCTTCGAGGTCACTCAAAACCTGTCGGAAAGCGCCCTGCGACAGGCGTATGTCTCGCTCGGAAAAGATAGAGAAGCCACGTATCTCAGTGTTCGCGAGCTCATCTGGCGAGCCAGTGAAGAGGGAATCGTATTCCCGTCCTGCAAACAGTGGCTGGAGTATGGTCTTGCCCTTGAATCGATGAGGGAGGCCATGATGCTGTCGCTACCCCAGAGCATTGAGAACGCTCCTCAGCTTTTGTCACGCTTCGCGCAGGATTTAGAGTCGTTTGCCCATTGCCTTGAGAAAAGGCTGGCCACCAATGCCTGACCCACGACGCACGCTGGACGCAGTCGATCCCACGCTAACTGTTCCCTGTTCCCTGTCTCCTGTTCCCCCCGACGACGAGCAGAGCGAGCCGTCCACGCCCTTCGACAAGCTCCGCGAACACTGCGGCGTCATGGCCATCTACAACCATCCCGACGCCGCCCGCCTCACCTATTGGGGACTCTACGCCCTCCAGCACCGTGGCCAGGAGTCCGCCGGCATCGCCGTCTCGAACGGCCGCCAGCAGAATGCCATCACCGACATCAAGGGCATGGGCCTCGTCTCCGAAATCTTCACCGACCCCGTCCTCGCCCGGCTCCCCGGCCACATCGCCATCGGCCACACCCGCTACTCCACCACCGGCGACTCCGCCCTCCTCAACGCCCAGCCCATCTCCGTCGATTCCACCAAGGGCCTCATTGCCATCGCCCATAATGGAAACCTGGTAAATCTAGGGACATCGAAAGCCCGCCTCGAGCGCGACGGCGCCGTCTTCTCCACCACCTCCGACTCCGAGATCATCGTCCAGCTCATCGCCCACTCCCACCAGACCACCCTCGTCGACGCCATCGCCGACGCGCTCGCCGAGGTGGACGGCGCCTTTTCCATCGTCATGATGACCCGCAACCGCATCTTCGCCGCCCGCGACCCCCACGGCTTCCGCCCCCTCTCCATGGGTCGCATTCCCGGCGAAAACGGCGCCCCCGACACCTTCGTCTTCGCCTCCGAAACCTGCGCCTTCGACCTCCTCCACGCCAGGTACGAGCGCGACGTCGAGCCCGGTGAGCTCATTATGGTCTCCGAAGACGGCGTCACCAGCCGTCGTTACGCCCCCGCATCCACCCCCCACGCCTCCTGCATCTTCGAGCACGTCTACTTCGCCCGGCCAGATTCCCGCATCTACGGCCGCCCCGTCCAGAAGTCCCGCGACGAGATGGGCCGCCAGCTCGCCAGAGAGTCCGGCGTGTCAGCAGACCTCGTCGTTCCCGTCCCCGACTCCGGCGTCACCGCCGCCCTCGGTTACGCCGCCGAGTCCGGCATCCCCTTCAACTTCGGCCTCATCCGCAACCACTACGTCGGCCGCACCTTCATCCAGCCCGAGCAGCGCGTCCGCGACTTTGGCGTCCGCATGAAGCTCAACCCAGTCCGCAATCTCCTTGAAGGCAAGCGCATCATCCTCATCGACGACTCCATCATTCGCGGCACTACCTCCCGCAAGATCGTCCGTATGTGCCGAGCCGCCGGAGCCACCGAGGTCCACCTCCGCATCTCCTGCCCACCGACCATCAGCCCCTGCTTCTACGGCGTCGACACCCCCTCGAAAGAAGACCTCATCGCCGCCAACAACACCGTCGAGCAGGTCCGCCAGTTCATCGAAGCCGACTCTCTCGCCTACCTCTCCCTCGTTGGCCTCACTCACTCCTGCACCACCGGCGAGCCCGCCTCCGGTCTCTCCCCTGCCTCCTTCTGCACCGCCTGCTACACCGGCGACTACCCCACCCAGTGGGTCGACGTCGAAGAGATCCTTCCCGCAACCGTCCTAGCCTAGCCGGCCGCCCGGCCATCACCCCATCCAGAGACCGCATCTAAGGTCCGTAGCAGCGCAATGCGACCGCCCGCACCTAGAGGCGCGCAAGAACTGGAGCACATACCATGAACAAATTTTTCTGGATCGCAGCGGGCGCAAGCCTCGGAATCGGTGCCTATATCCTCCTCAACGGCTCCAACGAATATACCTACAATACGGGCAGCAACGCCGCCGAGGATGCCGCTAACGACCTCACCTCGGGAGCTCGCCGCTTCTCCCGCAAGGCCAGCAACTGGGGTACGGGACAGCGTGTCTCCGGCACCGCCAACCAGGTCAGTGGACGCTTCAAGGAAGGCGTCGGAAACCTCGCTGGCAATGATGACCTCGCCGCGGAAGGTGTCGGCAACCAGATTGCCGGAACCGCCAAGGACGCCGTCGGCAAAGCCGCTCACGCTGTCAGCGATGCGGTCGACAACATCACTCGCTAAGATCCAACGCCCGTCGTCGTGCCATACAGCAAAGTCCTGTTCAAAGAACAGGACTTTGCCTAGTTTGCGACAGAACTCGTCTTTCCGATTCAGCGCAACTGGTGAACGCCCTTATAAAGGCTCGGCCCCGCTGACGAAGAGAGCAGCGATACCACCCTCTTCGCCAACACGGTCGTACCCTATTTCGATCTCGTTCCGTTTTGCTTGGTCTTACGTACAGTCTGGGCTGACGCTCCGGGGCTGTCCGACGTGCTTCCCTGGAAGCGGGAGTGCCGCCCGTCATTCGGCTGCAACGGCGAAATACCGCCCTTCTGCATCAACTGCGCGGCAATCTCGTAGATCTCTTCGGGCGCATAATCGGGCGAGAAGAGCGATCGGCACTCACCAACCACAGGTCCCTCTGCGGCATAGTCCGGTCCGCCCTTGACCACCTCGAGCTCGCCACCGTCTGCCCAGTCCGCCGGACCGGACCAGACACCGGCAACATCGCCATAATCTGTGTCAGAGAAGGTATACAGCCGCCGGTGGCTTCCGATCTCCTGCCACTTTCGCGCCTCAGGAATCTTGGCATCGTCGATGTTCGGAGTCGGCAGCATCTTGGTGACCTCGACGCCCGTCACCTTGCGCAGCGCCATGGCATACGCCGCCTGGTGAACGCCGCCGCGCACCATCAGGTACCCAATTACGTCGCGCGCCGCCTGGTTCGTCGTCATCTGGTAGCAGCGATGTTTGTGCATGCGGGCGCCAGTCTCGAGGAAGAAGTTGTGCAGCAGATCAGCAACCAGGTTGCCGCTTGAGAAGACATGCTCGCCCGACCAGAAGTGCCCCATCGAATCCATCACCTGATGACCGCCACCGCCCACAATCGTGTGGTGCGTGTTGCGCAGGTTCTTGGCGTCGCCCAGTGGAGCATCCACCGGCTCACCCTCGGGAACGCTTCCCTCGAGCATGAGATTGATGGCCGCTGTGATCAGCTCGACATGCCCCAGCTCCTCAGCTGTGATGCTTGCAACCAGGTCATAGAACGGCTTCAACCTCTTCTTCTCCTTGAAGCCGAATGATTGGTGAAGGTAGTTGTTCAGCGTCGACATCTCGCCGAATTTTCCGCCAAGCAACTCCTGGATCGCGGCGGCTCCATTGGGATCAGGATTTGCGGGCTTCTGAAGCGGGATAAGCAGTTTCTCCGAACGAAAGAACACGGGATGACCTTTCTACAATCCTTGGGGGATCGGAAATCGATGTTTTGGAAAATGAAAACCGACCCACGCGCAGGGCAGGTACTAAGAGTTGACCCGAGCACGTCAGTTCGTCTCAGGTCGACGTGAGGCTATGCGGTAGGATGCAACACCATCCCTGAGCATGCCCCAACGGATCGCTAAAGTGCAACGGCGACCACTTATGTTCACCACACAACGCTCGTCTCCATCGATAAGAAGACTGTAGGCCGCCGTCACCCACGGCGTTCGCGTGCGATCTCTCCCGTCCATCAACCGGCACCGAAGCCAGGGCCTCACGAGGCGTCCCCCCCTACTCCGCATCCCCCGTCGGATGTTTCGCCGTAGCCTCCGAGCAGCACGCCTTTTGCCGCGGCTGAAACTCCATATACTCCACCCGCGTCAGGTCCGGATCGAACACATTCAGCTGCATCTTTCCATCCCTGCCCATCTGCACCTTGCGTGTCGCCGCGTCCGTCCATCCATTCGCCATCAGCTGCTTCGTCGCGTCGTCGATATCCCTCTCTCCAAGGCTGACATGGTTCATCCCGCCCATCTGCCTTGCGCTCGGTTCAGCCCCGCCGCCCAGCATGTACTCCACCCAGTCCGTGCCTTCCGGCACCTGGAGGCTCACCCAGTCCACCGCTCCTTCCTTCATCCCGCCAAACCAGTACGGCCGGAATCCCAGCAGCTTCAGGTAAAACGCATTCTCTGCATCGCGGTCGTGCACCTGCCATCCCGCATGGATGATGCGCCGCGAGGTCGGCGACCCCTCCTTCCCCACCGCCGCCATCTCCGTCGGATGTCCCGCCGCCGCGCGCGACTCCTGCACGAACGCCACAGCATTGCCTTCCGGATCCGTCATGGCAATCTGGTCCTTGCCCTCGTCCTGCACCTGCAGGCCATGCCGTTCAAGAAAGACCCTCATTCCGGCGACATCCTTGGTCAAAAACCCCACCTCGGCCAGCTTGCTCTTCGGCGCAGGCCCCGAGGCGGAAGGGAGCGGCTGCACCTCAATCCTCTGTCGCATCCCCACCGCGAACTGCATCGTCCCACCCGGCCCATCCGCCTCCACCAGGCCCAGCCGCCCGCCATAGAACGCCTTCGCCGCCCCCGGGTCGCTCGCATAAAACCGCACAAACGCAATCCCCGTAATCTCCGGCCGCTTTGCCGCCTGCGTCCATCCCGTAGCCGCCGCCAGCAACAGCGCACACACTGCTGTGCAAGATCGTGTCATCATTCCCCGAACTCTAGATCATCCACCTAGCCCCGGTCAAAGCCACCAGACACCCTCCCGCCAACCGTCCCGAACAACTCTCCGGGTGAATCGATCCGGCGAGCTGTCGTCTCCACGCAGCGCGGTCATCGTCCCTCCCCCAAAGCTCGCCACCCAATATCCCGGCGATACTGCATGCCCTCAAAGCTGATCTTCCCCATCGCCGCATACACCTTCCGCAACGCCTCTTCGAGCCCCTGCTCGGATGCGGCCGTCACCCCCAGCACACGTCCTCCCGCCGTCACCACTTGGCCATCCCGTTCAGCCGTCCCCGCATGAAAGATCACCACCCCCTCGCCCACATCCTCCGTGCCCGAAATCACCTTTCCGCTCGCATACCCGCCCGGGTACCCCCCGCTCGCCGCAATCACGCACGCACTCGCGCCCGGCCTCAGCCGCACCTCCAAAGCATTCGCCGTCCCATCCACCGCAGCCTCCATCAGGTCCAGCACATCCGTCTCCAGCCGCACCATCAGCGCCTCCGTCTCCGGATCGCCAAACCGCGTATTGAACTCGAGCACCATCGGCTCCACCGTCCCGTCCCTCCGCGGAACCATCATCATCCCGCAGAACAGCACGCCCCGAAACTCGCTCCACTGCTCCCGCATCCCGTCCACCACCCGCTGCGCCACATTCCTCGTCAGCCAGGCCCGCATCTCCCTACCCATCAGCTCGTCGGTCGAGTACGCCCCCATCCCTCCCGTATTCGGCCCCGTGTCCCCCTCCCCCACGCGTTTGTGGTCCTGCGCCGCCGCGATCGGCACAGCCGTCCTTCCGTCGCACAACGCAAAAAAGCTCAACTCCTCGCCCACCAGGAACTCCTCGACCACCACATCGTCCACCAGGACCCCCAGCAGCTCTCCCGAAAACATCCGCGCCGCCGTGGCCTCCGCCTCGTGGTGCGTCTGGCAGATCACGACACCCTTCCCCGCTGCCAGCCCGTCCGCCTTCACCACCACTGGAACCAGGAAATCCCTCAGGGCCTCCTTCACCTCGTCGGGCGTCGTGCACACCGCGTAGGCTGCCGTGGCTATGTCGTTCTTGCGCATAAACTCCTTCGCAAACGACTTGCTGCTCTCTAGCTGTGCCGCCTCCCGCGTCGGCCCAAACACCCGCAAACCCCGTGCCTGCAACTCGTCCACCACGCCCAGCGACAGCGGCGCCTCCGGCCCGATCACCACCAGCCCCGGCATCTCCGCCTCTGCCACCGCAACCGTTGCCAGCACGTCGTTCACATCGAGCGCAACGCATCGCGCCAGCCCCGCGATGCCCGCATTTCCCGGGGCACACACCACCTCGTTCACCCGCGCCGATCGCCGCAGCGCCCACACCAGCGCATGCTCCCGCCCACCCCCGCCAATCACCAGCACCTTCATCGCGCCTCCATCGTCATCACCTCAGCGTTCCCCCGCAGCAGCCGCCTCCGGCAACACCCGCACCTCGCGTGCACGCGCCGGCGAGATCTCGAACACCTTCGTCGATCGCCCGATACTCACCGTGTAACCCTCCCTCGCGCTCTGCCGCTTTACCCTCATCCGCACCCCAGGTGCCACCCCGTTCGCCTCCAGAAACCGCAGCACCCGTGCATCCCGGTCCGAGATGCTCTCAATCCGGAAATCACCCAGCGCCTGCACCTCCGTCAGCGGAATCGAAGACTGCTCCGGCATCTCTCCATCCCTCGTCGGAATGGAATGACCGTGCGGATCGCTCGTCGGATGCCCGAGCTTCGCCGCAATCCGCTCCTCAAATCGCTCCGAGATGAAATGCTCCAGACGCTCCGCCTCGTCGTGCACCTCTTCGAGAGGGTAATCCAGAACCTCGTACAGAAACGTCTCGATCAGACGATGGTGCCGCAGGATCTCCAGCGCACGACGCCGTCCGGCAGGCGATAGCAGAACACCGCGATGGCGCTCATACTCCACCAGCGGCACCACAGACGCAGCCAGCTTCTGCAACATATTTGTCACCGAAGCAGTTGCAACCTCCAGCCGCTCCGCCAGCTGCTTGCTGGAGACGCGGCGCTCCTCCCGGCCGCTGAGATCCAGAACAGCCTTCAGGTAGTTATCAATGGATTCGCTACTCCCGCGGGCTCTCGTGCGTGCCGCCATGCTCAGATCTCCAGACTCCAGTTTGACTCATTTCATCGGTATTAGGTATACCTAATATGTAGGCTACCCATCTCCAGTCACACTCCCACCCGTGGGAACAACAACCGCACACACCGCTCTATGGGTTCAAAGGACACCATCGCGAAGGAAGTCACAGAGCTCGAAGCGTCCCCGGCCGCCCTCGCGGCGGCAACCGCCACCACCTCGGCCCTCGGAGGTCTGCGCCTCCGCCGCAAAGAGATGTGGAGCTACTTCGGTCCCGCCTTCGTCGCCAGCGTCGCCTACATCGACCCCGGCAACTTCGCCACCAACATCGAGGGCGGCAGCCGCTTTGGCTATCGCCTCCTCTGGGTGCTCCTCTGGTCGAATGCCATGGCCATCCTCATCCAGTACCTCTCCGCCAAGCTCGGCATCGTCACCGGCCTCACCCTCCCGCAAAACTGCCGCAAGCACTTCAGCCGCCGCACCACCGTCTCCCTCTGGATCGCCGCCGAGATCGCCGCCATCGCCACCGATCTCGCCGAGTTCCTCGGCGCCGCCCTCGGCCTCTACCTCCTCTTCGGCCCCGCCCTCCTTGCCCGCGGCTGGAGCTACACCGAGACGCTCTTCACCGCCGCACTCGTCTCCACCGTCCTCGTCTTCGCCATCCTCGCCCTTGACCTCGCCGGCTTCCGCTGGCTCGAGCGCGGCGTCATGGCCTTCGTCGGCATCATCGGCCTCTGCTACGGCTTCGAGGTCTTTCTTGCCCATCCTGACTGGCATCAGGTCGCCATCCACATCCTTCTCCCCACCCTCGACGCCTCCTCCCCCGCCAACTTTCACCAGAGCATCTACCTCGCCGTCGCCATGCTCGGCGCAACCGTCATGCCCCACGTCGTCTATCTCCACTCGGCACTCGTCCAGCCCCGTCTCAAAGAACTCGCCGCAGCCGACACGGCACCCAGTCCCTCGCGCAGCAGCGGCCCTGGTGAAAGTGCCCGCCTCCGCTTCCTCCGCTTCGAACTCATCGACGTCTTCGCCGCCATGAACGGCGCCTGGCTCATCAACTCCGCCATGCTCATCATGGCCGCCGTCGCCTTCACCCACGGTGTCGTCGTCGACGACGTCGAGGTCGCCCATCACACCCTCGGGCCGCTCCTCGGCCCGCTCGCCGCAACCGCCTTCGCCATCGCCCTACTCTGCTCCGGCCTGTCCTCCTCCACCGTCGGCGTCATGGCCGGCCAGGTCATCATCGAAGGCTTCCTCGATATCAAGTTCCCCATCTTCCTCCGCCGCCTCATCACCATCATCCCCGCCCTCCTCGTCATCGCCATGGGCCTCAAGCCGCTTAAGATCATCACCCTCTCGCAGGTCGTCCTCAGCTTCACCCTTCCCGCCGCTCTTATCCCCTTGCTCATCCTCACCGGCCGCCGCTCGGTAATGGAGACCTTCGCCAGCGCCACCCGCACCCGCATCGCCGGCTGGACCATCGTCTCCGTCGTCATCCTGCTCAACGCCATTCTCGTGGTGCAGCTGGCCGCCTGACCCCTCCGCCTCATCCACCGCACAAACAAAAGCAGCCGCCCGAAGACGGCCGCCTGTAACACGCTCGTACCTCTAAACGCCCGCCAAAACCTCGCCAAGCTCCTTGATCTTGCTCGACACTCCACCCTCTTCCTTGCCGGCAACCGCGACCGTGTCCTTACCCAGCTTGTGCAGCAGGTTCTTGATCGCCTCCCCGTCGAGTTCCTTGGCCTGCAGCAGCTTCTTGAGCTTGCCAAGATCGGTCACAACGGCTTTGACGCCCTGATGATCATGCTTCGAAAGGTACTCCTCCCACCCCTCGATATTCGTGACCGCCTTCTCTGCGGTGAATGACTTGGCGCCCTCTTTCAGGGCCTTCAGTGTGGTCTCAAATCGTGTCGTCGGCATATGCGAATCGTCTCCCGTGAATCTTCTTGGATGGCGACTTCGCGCCGCCTCCAGTTGATTCGGATGCCGCTAGACCTAAGCTTCAAAGAACGCACCCCTCCCTAACCTCTACCTCGTCCAAACCTTTCCCCGTCTTCTTCGCAGGGCTCAACAAATGACGAACGTTCGATCAGGATGCGTTGCAAAGCGGCCCCCGCCCCGTCGCGCAAAAGCCGCCGTGGAACAGGAGTGTCCCACCCCGGAACCTCCTCCAGCAAGAGACCTACCGTCCCCGGCCCTGCTCGCCCTGCCCCCTTTGCTGCGGCTGAGGTCCCCGCTGCTCTTGGGGAGCCGGCCTCTGCTGCTGCACCCGTGGCTGTTCCTGCGGCGATGCTCGCTGCTGGTACTGAGCCTGCTGCGCACTTCGCGCTTGCTGCTGCACGGCAATGCTCTGCTGCTGCTGTCTCTGCTGCTCTTGCTGCGCCCGCGCCTGGTCCTGCTGCATTGCTCTCTGCTGCTGCATCTGCTGAGCATTCTGCCCTCTTTGCTGCTGCTCAACTTGCACACGCTGCTGCTGCCAGTCCGTTCCGTTCTGCGGTATCTGCCTCTGCTGCTGCACCTGCTGGACGCGCTGCTCTTGCTGCTGCGCAAAAACCCGCTGTTGCTGCACACGCTGTTCCTGAACCTGCTGCTCCTGTGCCCGTTGTCGCTCCTGCACCCGCTGTTGCTCCTGCACCCGCTGCGCGTTCAACACCGTTGCACTCGGCTGCATCGCCGGCTGCACTTGTCCAATCACGCGATTTTGTGGAAGCTGCGCCTGCTGCACACGCTGTTGCTGTGGTTGCTCGAACACCCGTTGCTGCTGCACACGCTGCTCCTGGACGCGTTGCCCGTCAAGCAAGCGTTGTTGTTCCTGCACACGCTGCGGATTCAGCACCGCTCCACGCTGCGGCAAGGGCAGGGGTTGGCCAGGAGCGGCCCTTTGCGACCCCACGTCCGTCCTCCCCAGCGGAGCCGGCACACCCTGGCCTGCGGAGGTGCGCTGCAGCCCAGCACTCTGCTGGGCCGACCCCGGCCGACCCAGGTTCTGCGACCCTGGGTTCTGCCGTGCCAAGCCCTGCTGACGCTGCAACTCCTGCCGACGTTGGATCTCCGGCAAACGCTGCTGCTGGGCGACCCCGCTCTGCTGTGCAGTCCCGCCCTGCTGCGCGCGCTGCTGCATCTCCAGCATCCGCTGCTGCTGGTTCTGCCCCGGAAACGTCCTCTGCGGATCGAGCCCCGGTTGCAACTGGCTCTGCACCCCTGCCTGTCCCGGCCGAACGGCCCCAAAGAGAGGCAAAGCACCTTGCTGCTGCGACGTCCCCGATTGCCCTGGCACCGTCAAACCTCCCCGTGCCGTGTCCAGCGCCGTCCGTACTACCGCCGGCGCCGCCACCCGGTCCGCGGCAAACGGCCGTGGAGCCGCCGGAACCGCCGGCCGGCCTCCGTTCTCCCGGAAGAACTGCTGCCGATTCTGCGCCGCGCTCCGCTGGTTCAGCAGCTGCGACGTCATCGCCGGAACCCGCGGCCCCCGATATGCCGCAATCTCCGCCGGCGCAGGTCGCGCCTGCACCCCGCCCGTCCCACCGTTGTAACTCACCCGGTTCAAAGTTACGTTCTGGTTATTCACAATCGTGTTATTGATCACCGTGTTGTTCACGATCACGCTGCGGTTATAGACATTGCGCACGTTCAACACGTTGACCCGATTCACCGCCTCGTTGTAGCAGAAGTCGTTTCCGCGCCAGTACCCACCGTGGTAGCCCGAGCCGTAGTAGCCGAAACCATACACCACACCCCCGTAGAATCCGATGTGCCGGCCCCAATACCCTGGGTGATAGCCGTAGCGATGGTGCCACACGCTCCAGTACCCCGGTGTCCACAGCGCCCCTGTGTAAGGCGCCGCGATCCACGCCCCCGGAACCCAGTAGTACCCCCCGGGCGCATAGCTCCAGTAGCCCGGCGTCCAAAGATAGTTCGGAGCCGGCGCGGGCGGTTGATCGTACACAGGCAGCGGCGGGGGCGGCGTGTCCGCCTGCTCCGTCACCTGGTTGTAGGCTTCGTCTTCACCATCGCTCCACTGCCCTGCATCCTGCTGCGGAGCACTCGACCTCCCATACCCTCCATCCGCCGGATAGCTCTGCCGCCCATACTCCTGACTGTCGTTCGCGTACCCGTCATTTGGGTTGGTCTGGCTTGGGTATCCCGCGGTCGCGTACCCCGAACCCGGATCGTCCTGTCTCGAGTAGCTCGCGTCGGGAGCCGGAACTCCCTGCGTCCGCCTGCGCTCGATCGGCGCATCGTTCTGCGCGACATTTCGCGGGTACTCCACTGCCTGCTGCTGGCTCGCATTCGTCATGCGCGTACCCAGAACCCGCCCCGTTCCAGAAACCCCGCGCGAATCAAACCCACGCCCATTTATCTCCAGCAGCCTCTGCGATCCCCGAACCGGCGGGTACATCCCGCCACTCACCGGTATCCCCCCATCCGACACGCCCGAAACCTGAGCCAGATTCGCGTCCGCCGGGTCAAAGCCGCTGTTGTTGATGGCGACCATGCCCGGCTGCTGGCTCCTGCATCCCGCCAAACCCACCAGCAAAACTCCGGTCCCGAACACGGACGTCAGAAGAAACTTGGCTCCCAGTCTGCTTCCCGAGTCACGCATAGCCCGTACCTCGATCTGTACAAACTCCGGTCCCGCAACTTAGTTCCGTCGGCGATCTCGGCACGCTCAAGATTTTGGATGCTACCGTGCTCCCCGCCCGCAGCCCCTGTTACTTCCGCAGTGACGGACCGGTACCCACCTGCCTGTGCGGTGGTAACCCGTCCTCCGGAGTCACCCCTCCCCCGGCAGCCCGGTCCGGCGTTATCGCCTGCTCGCCTGCTCCGCCATCACCGCCGCTCCAATCAGCCGCGTCTCCGGCACATCCGGCACAATCTCCACCGAGTAACTCTGCAGCGGGCTCATCTTCACCATCTGCTGCAGGTAATCCCGCAGCATCGGCAGGTCCAGAAAGCGCGCATTGAAGCCCGTCACGAAGAACTTTCCAGGCCCACTCTGATGAATGGACGAGGCCGTCGCCGCCGCCAGCGCCTTGTGCCACAGGCGCTTGAAGTCGAGGCAGCGCGCATCGGGGCTCTCCCGGTCGTTCGCCATCTGGAAGACCTCCTCCGGCTCCATGTCCAGAAACCGCAGACGCATCGCCCGATGCCCCATGATGCCTTCCATGTGACCCCGCCCGCCACATCCGCAGTAATTTTCCTTATCGTCGAGCGTCACCACCGTGTGGCCGCCCTCCCACACCCCCGGCGCAAACGGGTACCGCCCAAATCCGATCCCAACCCCCAGCGTCCACACCCGGATCATGCTGTCCAGCTTCCCGTGCTCGGTCGCCAGACCCGCCGCGACACCATCCGCGTCGTTTAGAATCGTCACCGGAGCCGTCACCCCCTGGCTTTCCAGGTGCGTCGCCAGCAACTCCCCAATCCGCGCTCCCTTCAGCTGCGGCAGGTTCGGAGCCTCCTCCACCACGTTGTTCTTGATCAATCCAGGCAGCGCCACCCCCACCGCGCTGATGTCCTTCGCCCCATTTGCCGCCCGCACAATCTGCTCGCAAAGCGTCTTCGTCAGCGAGTCCGTATGCAGCTCCACCAGCGCGTGCTCGTCATCCTGGTTCTCCGGAAACGACTGCACCGGCCCGGATAGCTCGTGGTCAACAACCAGGGATGTCAGGATACGATCGGATAAAACTACTCCGATCGACTTGGCGACGGTGGACTTCGTCATGCTTCAACCCCCCTCGGGTCTCGATTGCGCTGCTTCCCGGAGCCGCCGGTCCCTATTCGAACTTGCTCGCGTCTACTCGAACTTGCTCACGCGGTTCAACCCGTTGAACGCCGCCACTTTATAACATTCAGCCAGGGTTGGATAGTTGAACACCGTATCCACGAAATAGTCCAGCTTTCCGCCCAGCGCCATCACCGCCTGCCCAATGTGCACCAGCTCGCTCGCACCCTCGCCAATAATGTGCACCCCCAGCAGCGTGTGCGTCACCCGGTGGAAGATCAGCTTCAGCCTCCCCGTCGTATCGCCGCGAATCTGACCGCGCGCAATCTCCCGGTAGTACGCCACGCCCACCTCGTACGGCACATCCTCCTCCGTCAACTGCTCCTCCGTCTTGCCCAGAAAGCTGATCTCCGGAATCGTCCAGATCCCGTATGGATAAAAGCTCGGGTTCGATAGGATCGTCTCGTCCCCAAACGCCCGCGCCGCCGCCACCCGTCCCTGTTCCATGGACACCGAAGCCAGCGACGGAAACCCAATCACATCCCCCACGGCAAAAACCGTCGGACACTTCGTCCGGAAGTCCTTGTCCACCGGGATACGCCCGCGACCGTCCGCCTCGATCCCCACCGCTTGGAGGTTCAGCTCATCCACATTCCCCTGCCGCCCAACCGCGTACAGCAGCGCATCTCCCTGCACCCGCTTCTTCGACTCCAGATTCGCGTTCACCGTTCCGTCCGGGTTCTGCTCGACCGACTCGACCTCTTCGTTCAGCCGCATCGTCACCCGCGAGTCCCGCAGATGGTAGCTCAGCGCCTCGATAATCTCCTGGTCCGCGAACTCCAGCAGCCGCGGCCGCCGCTCAATCAGCGTCACCCGCACACCTAGCGCCGAAAACATGCACGTGTACTCCACCCCGATCACACCGCCGCCCACCACAATCAGCGTCTTTGGCAGGTTCTTCAGGTCCAGTACCTGGTCCGAGTTGATGATGCTGTACCCGTTGATCGCCACCTTGGGCGAGCTCGCCGGCTTCGTCCCCGTCCCGATCAGAATGTTCTTCGCCTCGTACACCGTCGACCCGCGCGAGTTCGTCACCTTCACGTGCGTCGCATCCTCCAGGCTCGCCGTCCCCACCAGCATCTCGATGTTATTGCGCGAGAGCTGCGCCTCCGTCACATCCACCTCGGTCTTGATCACGTGCTGCACCCGGAATGCCAGGTCCGCCATCGTGATCCGTTCCTTCACCCGGTAGTTCATGCCGTAGATCGACTTGTAGTTGTACCCCGATAGGTGGAGCACCGCCTCCCGCATCGTCTTCGACGGAATCGTGCCCGTATTGATGCACGCCCCGCCCACCACCTCGCGCATCTCCACCAGCGCGACCTTCTTCCCCAGCTTCGCGCCATAAATAGCCGCGCGCTGGCCCGCGGGACCAGAACCTATAACGATCAAATCGTAAACACTGCTCATGCGTGAGGAGGTTCTCTCTTCGATAATCGGTGCGCTGCCCCGAGGAAGAACCTGAGAAACAGCGGCAACAGTGGTCCTGCCTACGCCCCGGGAATGAGTTCCTGACCTGGGGCGCCATCCAAGAAGCATCATACCGCCAGCCGTCGACACCGGCCATCCCGGACAGCACTAGACTAACCCGAATGCTGCGCTACGCCATCACCGACCGCCATATGTTTTCGGGTGAAGAACAACAGCGCCAGGACGCCCTCATCGCCCACACCCACCGCCTCGCCCAGGGAGAGGCAGACCTCATCCAGATCCGTGAAAAAGACCTCTCTCCCACCGATCTCGAAACCCTCGCCCGCCGCATCCTCGCTACCCTCCACGCCAACCTC